>Ga0172378_10004484_pt1 | contig 13057 bp, 13 predicted proteins | sample GrowelOW332metaG_FD_119755 | JGI IMG/M metagenome (GOLD analysis project Ga0172378, IMG submission 119755) | Groundwater microbial communities from an aquifer near a municipal landfill in Southern Ontario, Canada - Pumphouse #3_1 metaG | ecosystem: Environmental > Aquatic > Deep subsurface >...
CTTTACCGTCTTTTGCTTTTTCCTGTCTCCCGTCTCCCGTCCCCCGTCTCCTCTCTCCTTTTTTCAGGAGAGCTGCCCGTGTTTTTCATAATGGGTTATCCTGGTCACTTTATTGTCACCGTCAACAAAAACGACCAGAGGTTTAAAGCCTGCGACCTCTTCGCTGTCAATTTCGCAATATGTCATCAAGATAATCTTGTCACCCACCTGTACACATCGCGCAGCAGCACCATTCAAACAGACTATTCCAGAGCCTTTTTCACCGGCTATAATATAGGTTTCAAACCGGGCACCATTGTCAATATCGACAATCTGTACTTTTTCATATTCGTACATGCCGCCAGCTTCAAGCAGAGCCGAATCAACGGTAATACTGCCCACATAATCCAGTTCAGCCTGTTTTACCGTCATACGATGAATCTTCGCTTTCAGCATGTGTATTTTCATTATATTCCCCCTGCCTGAACCTTCCAGGTGAAGTTATCAATCAACCGTATTTTCCCGATATACACCGCAATGGCGATCAGGACATCAGCGGTAATGTCACTGACTGACTGCACAGATTTACTGTCCACAATTTCAATATAATCCACCCTGGCGAGGGGCTGAGATTCAATCGTATTGCGAATCATTCCAGTGATGACCGCGACCTGACATTCCCCGCCCCGCATCGCATCCTCAGCGCCAGAAAGTGCGGCATGCAGAATAGTCGCAGCCCGCCGTTCCTCCAATGTTAAATAAGCATTGCGGGAGCTTTTCGCCAGACCGTCAGCCTCACGAATAATGGGGCAGCCAATAATTTTAACAGCAAAGTTCAGGTCCTGTACCATGTGACGTATTACCGCCAGCTGCTGCGCGTCTTTTTCTCCAAAATACGCCATATCAGGAGTAACGATATTAAAGAGTTTGCTGACGACCGTACAAACACCACGAAAATGGACAGGTCGCCTTTTCCCGCACAACTCTTCGGTAAGCCCTGTCATATCGACAAATGAGGAGAAGTTGGGGCCATACATTTCATCGGCATTGGGATGGAAGATACAGTCGGCACCAGCATCCTGCGCTATTTTTCTGTCGTGTTCGATATCACGGGGATAGGCGTCGAGGTCTTCACCAGGGCCAAACTGTATCGGGTTTACGAAATCGCTGACAATGACTCTGTCATTTTGCGAACACGCCTTATTTATTAAACTTGCATGGCCTTCATGCAGATACCCCATGGTAGGGACCAGACCAACCCGAAGTCCAGCGCCCTGCCACTCTTTAACCTTTTCTCGAACTTCCTGAACAGTGGTCAGAATTTTCATTTTTTTTCTCGTTTTTTTATCTTTTCAATCACGTCATCATCAATGGCGTAGGTGTGTTCCTCGCCGGGAAACGTCTGTGCCTGGACCTCAGCAATGTAGGCCTTGAAGGCCTCTATCATACGCTCGGACAGATTTTCATACCGCTTCACAAATTTAGCCGAGACCTCATTATACATCCCCAGCATATCCTGATAAACCAGAACCTGCCCGTCACACTGTGCCCCGGCGCCAATTCCTATGGTCGGGATGGACAGTTCCCCGGTAATAATCGCCGCAAGTTTTGCCGGAACGCATTCTAAGACCACAGAAAAAGCCCCTGCTTTTTCGACCGCGAGGGCCTGGTCGAGAAGATTTTGTGCTGCCTGTTCTGTTTTCCCCTGAACTTTATAACCGCCAAAGGCATTAATTGACTGAGGAGTGAGTCCCAAATGTCCCATAACAGGAATGGACGCACGGGTAATGGCGGCAATGTGTTCGCAGACCTCAAAACCACCCTCAAGTTTTACCGCATTGGCACCACCCTCCTTAACCAGGCGTCCGGCATTCACCACCGCATCATAGACGCTGGTCTGGTAGGACATAAAGGGCATGTCTGTGACGACAAAGACGCTGCTGACACCCCGCGCAACAGCCGCACTGTGATGTATCATATCTTCCATGGTCACTGCGAGGGTGTTTTCATATCCCAGACAGACCATTCCCAGGGAATCACCGACTAAAATTGCATCAACACCTGCCTGCTCCATGATTTTGGCTGTGGAGTAATCATAGGCTGTCAGTACGGAAATTTTCTTGCCACTGGATTTGCATTTCTGTAGTGAAACCGCTGTGTTTTTCATCATAGGCCCCTTTCTTCTCAGAGTTGGATATCTTCATCAAGCAAGGAAAGTAACGGAGAATAATCCTTATTATTCCCCTGACGGGATTCAGCAAGAGTAACAAGTTCTCTGGACAACAGGGCGTATAATTTTCTCCTGTTGCCCTGCTGTACAGCAAGATGTTTTTCTATTGTCTTTATATCAGCACGCTCAACAGGCCCCGTGAGACTTTCACGGGGACCCCGGCTCAGGACAGTATTAATATTGTTTTGAATCAGGGGTGCCAGCGCTTTTCCGGAATCTTCTGGAGAGAAACCACAGTCAGCAAGCAACTCCATACTTTGATTGATAAGTGCCAGAACAAAATTACTCGCTATGACAGCGGCCAGATGATATTCCGCCTTTTTCTCTCCATCTATAATCGTGGTGGTATTGCCGCAGGTACTGATTATACCCTGCACGGTATCTCTAATTTCCAGATCGCCTTCCAGCGAGAAAAAGGCCTCCTTCAGCTTTTCATAGGAGGTAAATTTATCAGCAAAGGCGAGCATGGGATGCAGCGAACAGGTGTATGCCCCCATTGCAGAGAGAACAGTAAGGACTTCAGCGGAAAAAGAACCACTGCAATGGCAAAAGATCTTACCGCTGATATCAATGTTTTCATCCCTGGCCTGTCGGGCAATTTCCTCAGCAGCCACAGCGATCTGACCATCCGGGACGGTGATAAAAACCAGTTCAGCGGCGGTGAGCAGGCGGGGCAGAGAAAGCACCCGGGATGTTGTGAAAGCTGCGGCCTCCCGGGAAGAGACAGGGCTCCTGCTATAGTAGCCGACAACATCCAGGCCATGTAGAGAGAGGTGTTTTCCGAGTGAACACCCCACTTTGCCCGCACCAATAAAGGCGATCTTTAATTTTTGTTTTTTGTCCATAGCTGTTTAACACATAAAAGAGGTGAGATTAACAACATGTTATTTTTGCAATGGGTGAGATACAAGGTTATTCAAGGTACCCATAAGGAGAGTTTCAAACAGAAAATAGACTGTCGACTTTTTGCGGAAGAAACTGGAACAAAAGAAGCAACCGTTCCCTTTTACAAAAGCAGGCAGAGATGGCGGTCAGGTATTACTTCGAATTCACCGGTTCTTCCCGAAAAGGACCAGAGAATCTTCAGGTTAAGGGGAAGATTCCCCAAAGGAATACAATTGTCCTTACTACGGATAAGAACATCCGTCAACAGCTGCACCCGGCCCGACGCTACAAACGTCCACTCATTGATTTTCGTGCCGCCGAACACCTTTGTGGAGAACCTGGTAATAAAATATACCTTATTGTCTGGCAACAAGTGCATTTTGTGTTAAGGGGTTTTGTTTTTTTTATAAAATCGGGGTGCAAATCTCTTTTTCGTATTCGGGTCCGGTAACGATTGCACAGCCACCGTAGAGACAAGGCATGCATTGGCTGCAGAACAAAATTGTGAAAACCATTGTCGTGCCGATTTTTTTGCAAATGGTAACTGGACGCCAGCCAAAGGCCCGCAACATCGGGAAAATCCAGTCTGAGACGTTTTTTCATCCACATTGATTTTTTTGCCGGGAAGCTGGTAAGTCTGGTAGATTATACAAAATAAGGGTATTTTGAAAAATTAGGAATTCCGCTCAAATCGGGGGGAACAGGAGGAGACCTGTATCATCTGCCGGGACCCGTAATGCAGGGGAAATTTATCACGGTTCCCAGCAATACAGCACCTGCCTTCTCCCAGCCTCCCTTCTCATCACCGGCTGTTTTTGCAGAGCCTGCAAAAACAGCTTTTTCTCTTCAGCGACTGCCCATGAGCATTAAACGATGCAACGATTTTGTTATCCGCTTCTCTGACAGTGAAGGAGAGTCGGCCCGCACCTTCGGCTATCTCTTTGCCCATGCAGTCTTTCTCGCCGGGGTCCCTGCCAGTCCGAAGTTCATCTCCTCTGCAGACCGCCGCCAGCCCGGCCTCTGCGATGTCCGGGTGAATGAACGCGCCTACCTCTCCCGCAGTGAGACGACAGACATGGCCGTTGCCTTTCATCCCCCGGTCTTCGCCAGCGCCTATGAAAAAGTCGCCAGGGGCGGATATTTCCTCTACAACTGCGATTCTCCACTGCCCGGGGAGTGTGAACGGGAAGACATTATCGTCCTGCCCATCCCCGCCACCACCCTGAGCAGAGAACTGACCGCCCCCCCCGCCTCTGCCGTTCATCTGATCCTCCTTGGCGCCCTCAGTTTCTTTCTTGATCTTGAAGCCGCCCCGCTTCTCTGTCTCTGCGGAGAAAAAGACGCAGGAGCAGCCATCACCAGGGGCCGCGCCTGGGCAAAAGCCAACTACCCGGTGCGCACCTGCCAGCTCTCCATTAAGAGGAGCCGCGCCGTACGCAACGACATTTTTATCACCGGTGCCACCGCCACCGCCCTTGGCGCAATCTACGCCGAAGCGAGTTTCCTCGCCTGGCATGACAACCGCACCTTTGCCAACGAATACACCTCTCTTGTCCATAAATACTGCGGAGATTCCTCCCGCGTCATCTCTCTGCACGCCGGAAGTGGCGGCGACGCGCTCGGCAATGTCCTCGGCGCGACATGGCGGGGCAAACGGGCCTTTACCATCACATCCTCTCTGGCGCAGATGAGTCAGGCGCTGGGCTTTGCCTGTTTCGCCGAACTCCCGGCGGTGATCGTCAACGTGCAGACCGCTCCCGGCATGAAGCGCCGTACCATGCAGAGCGATATCCTCACCGCCGCCTGCGCCGCCCGCGGCGACACCCGCTACCCCCTCCTCTTTCCCTGTAATCCCCACGAATGCTTCACCATGACCGCCGAGGCCTTCACTCTTGCCGATTCTCTGCAGACCCCGGTGCTGGTGATGAGTGACTATGATCTGCATAACAGCCTCTCCGTTACAGAACCGTTCCATTGGAATGACAAGGTCGGAACCGACCGCGGCTGGCTGGTAAACACAGAGGAGCTGGAGAAAATGGGCAATCGCTGGGCCCGCTACGGGGCGGGGGAACGGGACGGTGTCTGCCCCCGGACCCTGCCTGGCAGTCACCGCAGCCGTGGCGCGTGGGTCGCCTCCAAAGTCGCTCACGACAACTATGGCGACTTCACCGAAGCACCTGACAACTACGAAGATAACCTTCGCCGTCTGCTGAAAAAATGGGAAAGCTCCAAGTCGCTGCTGCCCGCCCCGCACTCCGCCTTTCGTGACCCGGAGAACAGCCTTGGCATCCTCTTCTACGGCTCCAGCGCCCATGCCACCTACGAGGCAGTGGGCCGCTTCTCGGCACGGAATATCCGCTTCAACACCCTGCGCATCCGCTCCTTTCCCTTCCATTATGAGTTGAAGGACTTCATTCGCGACCACCGCAGGGTGTTCCTCGTGGAGCAGAACCGCGACGGCCAGATGCGCCAGCTGCTGGTCAACGAGCTGGGTTCTCCAGCGGAGAAGATAGAGCTGTTGCAGAGTTATGACGGACTGCCGATAAGTGTGGACTTTATTGAGAAACAGCTCGGGAGGGTATTGTGAGCGAATATAAAAGAGAAGAGTATGACGGCACCCTCCCCTGCGCCGGAGAGTGCGGAAATCTACAGGTGTATGAGGCCCTGATGGAGGCCTGCTTTGAGCTGAAGATACCTCCCCATCGGGTGGCCCGCTTCGCGACCATCAACTGCGCCGCCGCCCCGGCCTGTTTCCTCGGAAAATCCTGCGGTGTCGCCGCCCCGGCGGGGCTGCTCGCCTCCATGGCCATCGGCTCCTGCACCGCCGGAAACAGTCTGCTCACCATCTGCATAAGTGACGAAGAAAACTGCACCCCGGGGATACTGCTCAATGTTTTGCAGAGCGGAGTACAGCTCGCCTGGATTCACATTCCCGGTGACAGTGAAAGTAATCTGCCCTCCTGCGAAATGAAGAGTGCCGGCCGTTGCGGTCTCGAGAGCGGCAGACTTGTCGAGGCGATAAAGAGAACCCTGCACCAGCCCGGTTTCAGTTATCTTGAGATTGTGGCAGGCGATATTTGTGAACTGCCCGCCGAAAGAACAGGTGAAGAAGTTGCCGGAAAGGCCGCAGAAGAAGATCCCGTCTGTCCTGGCAGTGCTGTATTGCAGCAGATCAACCAGGAGTTCCGTGTGGCTGCCTGCAGGCTGCCCCTGCCCGGTTCAGAAAAACCTCCCGGGCAGGAACATTCCTGAAGGGTACGTTAAAAAAACAAAAAGGGAGACGGGAAAAAGCAAAAGACGGAACAGCGAAAGGACTTTTTGCCAAAGGAAGGCTCGAATAATGCGAATAAAGGCAAAAAGCGGAAAAGCAATTTTTACCGCGAAGAACGCTAAGGACCGCGAAGGAAAGCGAAAAATATTTGAGAATAAAGAGGTAATTGAAACTAAAACGGGAAGGACGGGAAAAGCAAAAAATGTAAATGGTATTATAGAGAGAAAATTTAGCGTGTTTTGTGTGTTTCGCTGGCCATCCGGTCTTTGGCTTTTCCCTTTCTCCTTTCTCCCGTCTCCTGCCTCCTTCTTCCGCCTTTCTTCGCGTTCCTTCGCGTTCTTCGCGGTAAAAAATGCCTTACCGCCTTTCGCTTTTCCCTTTCTCCCGTCTCCTTTCTCCCGTCTCCTGCTTCCCCTTTTCCATCATTTTTTTGAGAATTTCTTCCGCCACCGCGCTGACGCTTCTGCCGTCGGTGCTAATGCAGGAAAAGCGGCCGTATCCTGCCTCCCGCTCAGCAAGCAGGGTGCGGATCATCTCTTCGGGATTTTCCACGTTGAGCATCGGCCGTTTCTCAATTCCCCTCGCCTGCACCCGCCGGAGAATCTCTTCCGGGTCGGCAACAAGGGTAAAAATACAGCTGTTCGCGCCAAGGGCCTCCGCACTGACCGGATCCAGCATCATCTTGCCGCCGGTGGCGATCACCAGCTCCTCTTCCCGTGCCAGCTCGGCAGCGGTCTGCTGTTCCAGCTTCCGGAAGAACGCTTCACCCTCAGCGGCAAAGAGGTCAGCCACCGACCTCCCCTGTCGTTCCACGATCAGGGCATCGGTGTCGATAAAACGGCGTCCCAGTTTTTTCGCCAGCAGGCGTCCCACCGTGCTCTTGCCACTGGCCATGAATCCGGTGAGGACAATATTTTTCTTCATTACACTCCTTTAGAAAACCTTGAATAATCGCTCATCTTCTTTGTTCCTGTCAAAATTTTTCACGGTACCCCGGTAAAAGACAAAACGACAAAAAATTTTACCGCGAAGGACACGAAGAACGCGAAGAGTAAGGATAGAACAACAACAGCAAGAGGCTGTTTAAGGTAAAAAAGCTTTTTATATATAAAACTTTGTTATTAAACGTTTTTCGCCTTTCTTCGCGGTCCTTCGCGTTCTTCGCGGTAAAAAAACTGCTTTACCGTCTTTTGCTTTTTCCTGTCTCCTGTCTCCTGTCTCCCATCCCCTTTTAAAAAGAAAAAACGATTTTCACGGCGACGGCAATCAGCACCACCCCGGTGATACGGTCGATAAGCACTGCCCGCGCACGCAGCATCTCGAGAATTTTCCCGCTGGAGATGACGACAACCACAAAGGTATACCAGCTGCCATCGGTAATCACCGGCGTGAGAACAGTGAGGACTTTACCGGCAGTACTGGTCTCCTGACTCACCACCTGACTGAAAAGAGCGAGGAAAAAGAGGCCGATCTTGGGGTTAAGAGCGGAGATCATGATCCCGTCCCGCATGGCCTCAAGCGGCCGCTGCTGCTTCCCTTCCTGGAGTGTGGCGGAGATTCCTCCCCTTGAATGGAGCGCCTTCCAACCGAGCCAGGCGAGATAGCAGGCTCCGCCGATACCGATACAATGGAAGAGAATCGGTATTTTTTCCAGCACAACCGCAAGACCAAGTACTGTGAGCAGGGCATAAACGAAAATGCCGCAGGCGTGACTCCAGGCAGTAAGCACTCCGTTGAGGCGCCCGCCGCCAAGAGTATTACGCATCACAACAGCGAGGCTCGGCCCAGGCGACATGGCACCAAGAAGGGCAACGGCAAAAAGTGAGAGCCAGTCTGAAAAGGTCATTTTCTTCCTTGAATTATTGATAAAGCTGGCATGTTACGCACACCAAAAAACAGCTTTCAGGCAAACCTGCCCGCCTTCCACCTTTTATATATAAAACCCGTAACTTCCCACAAAGTCAGGGGAAAGGACAAAGAATTTTACCGCGAAGAACGCGAAGAACGCGAAGAGTAAAGATAGAACGAACAACAGTAAGAGGCTGTTTAATTTAAAAAGACTTGTTATTAAATGTTTTTCGCCTTTCTTCGCGGTAAAAAAACTGCTTTACCGTCTTTTGCCTTTCCCTGTCTCCCGTCTAATGCACGAAACATACGAAAAAGGCATTTTATATAAAAAACTTTGTTATTAAATGTTTTTCGCTTTTCTTCGCGGTCCTTTGCGTTCTTCGCGGTAAAAAAACTGCTTTACCGTCTTTTGCTTTTTCCTTTCTCCCGTCTCCTGTCTCCTGTCTCCTGTCTCCTGTCTTTATCTCGAAAGTTTTTGCCTTCTTTCGCGGATTTCGCTGGCCATCCAGCCCTTATCTTCCCCTTCCCTGGCGTTTTTTACGCTGAGAAAAAAAAGATAGAGAATTTTACCGCAAAGAAGATTAAGGTCCACAAAAAGCAAAAATAAAGGATTTCGCAGCGAAGGTTCGCGAAGGGTAAAAAGGGGGTCACAAGAGCAATTCTTGTTTTAATTTAGACAAACTCTTTGTTGTAAATACTTTTTCCCGTCCTCCTGTGAAGGAAAGAAATGTAGCACGGCAGGGAATTCCTGCAAGGGAAAGCACAGCGGATTTTCTCTCATCCAAAGTTGAATACGGAAGAAGCAGGGATGAAAAATTTCGCAGCAGAAGAGTACCGTATGAAGGGAACATCGAATAACCAGTCTTTCACGGTACACTGAAGATATTCATCAACCTGGTAACGCAATGGCAGTTCAAGAGATCGCTTTCACTTTCTGGACCTGGTATCCCGCCGAAAAACGAATCGACTTTGCTGCGGGCAAAGACGGTCTGCTGGGTTATTCTGCGGCAGAACTGGGTGAGGGAGACAGCCTGCTCCGCTCCCTGCTGCTGCCAGGCGAGTATATTTATTTCGTCCATACCTTCAAACATCTGCTGACGGGAAAAATTCCACAATGCACCTTTAAAGTGGAGATGCGCCACGCCTCCGGCAAAAAGGTACTTGTGCAAATCAGCGCACAGATAACCCGCTGCGGCCCGGAGGGGCAACCTCTGGAAGTAAGCGGCCTGTTTGAAAATACCTTCAGTTTCCTGACAAAAAAGAATCCTCTGCAAAAAAGTGGCACTCTCTCCTGGTACTGGCATATTCCCTCAGGCTACTGTCGCCTCTCCGGAGACGACCTCTCCTTCATCGGGCTGGACTCCGCCGCCCTCGACTACAACATCTCTTCCTGCAAAAACCTGGTCCATCCCGATGATATGTCCCTTGTTATCAACGCCTTTCAAGATTATCTGCAAGGGAAGAATGACTCCATTGAGGTTACTGCGCGGTTGCGCCATCAGGACAACAGCTGGCAATGGATCTACTGCCGGGGCCAGGTGGTTGAATACTCAAAAAAAGGAAAACCGATCGTTGCCGAGGGCTTCTTCCGCAACATCACCCGGGAACACAACCAGGCCACAGAGATGCTGCGGCTGAAGGCCATCACCGATCAGGTAATGCAGTCTGCGTCAATGAGTTACTGGGTGTGGGCAACCAAAACCGATATCATCACCCCCGGTCCGGGCTTTCTCTCCCTGCTTGGATGCGATGAGAACATAAAGAATTTTACCATCGAAACATGGAAGACACAGGTGCACCAGCAAGACCTTCCGGCAGTCCTTGAGCTGATCTCTACCACCCTTAACGGAAACAAGGACTCCGACTTCATCCAATATCGAGTTCGCCGAAAAGAAAGCGGATGGAGATGGCTTGCTGTTTCCAGCCAGGTTGTGGAGCGGGATGGAGATGAAAGACCAAACATCATCAGCGGCATTATCCAGGACATCTCTCACCAGAAAGCACAAGAGCACGAACTCTGCCGCAACAACCGAAAACTCCAGCTTGCCATTGATGCCGCGCGGCTCGCAACCTGGGAGTGGGATCTGGTACACCACAAAATTCACATCAATAAGCGCTGGGGAGAGATTCTCGGTTTGCAACTGCCGGAAGAGATAGAAGAAGCGCTCTTCTTTGAGAACATCCACCCCGATGACCTCTACCACGTCCAGCAACTTTTCGATCCTCACCCCCAGAGAAACAGTACATACGTCAAGGCCGAGTTCCGCATGCATCACTGTCTCGGCCACTATGTGTGGGTTTTCAGCCAGGGACAGATGCTGTATCAAAAAAAGCTGTATCAAAAAAATGGTCGAAAAAGCAAATGCGCCATCGGCATCCTTCAAGATATAACCGAAAGAAGGTTGTATCAGGAAAACCTTGAGCGTCTCGCGACGAGAGATTTCCTCACCGGCTGCGGCAACCGGCTCTTCTTTGACACGCTTTTTGAGAAAGAGCTTTCGCTGATTAAACAGAATGCAGACCGCATTGCCTCAATGGTCATCATTGATATTGACCACTTCAAGGCTTTCAATGACTCCTTCGGCCACGACCGCGGCGACCTCGTGCTGAAAGCGGTGAGCACAACATTGATGAAAGAGGTGGGAGAAAATGGCGTGGTGGCACGAATCGGCGGGGAAGAGTTCGGCATTATCCTGCCCGGCAAGAAAGCTCCCGGGGCCCTCCAGTTCATCGACGCCATCCGCCAGAAGATTCGGGGTTTAAATCTCGCCACGCTGGATCCGGTTCTCGCCGGGGAACACATCAAGATTACTGCCGGAGTTACCGACGTCCTTGCAGAGAAAAACCCGCGTGCCATCTTCCAGGCCGCCGACAGGGCACTCTACCGTGGCAAGCAGGAGGGACGGGATCAGGTGCGCATGGAGCCGGAGTAAAGAAGGGAGACAGGGAAAGGCAAAAGACGGTAAGACAGTTTTTTTACCGCGAAGAACGCGAAGGACCGCGAAGAAAGGCGAAAAACATTTAATAACAAAGTTTTTATATAAAATACCTTTTTCGTATGTTTCGGGCATTAGACGGGAGACAGGGAAAGGCAGAAGACGGTAAGACAGTTTTTTACCGCGAAGAACGCGAAGGACCGCGAAGAAAGGCGAAAAACATTTAATAACAAAGTTTTTATATAAAATACCTTTTTCGTATGTTTCGTGCATTAGACGGGAGACAGGGAAAGGCAGAAGACGGTAAGACAGTTTTTTTACCGCGAAGAACGCGAAGGACCGCGAAGAAAGGCGAAAAACATTTAATAACAAAGTTTTTTATATAAAATTTTTTTTCGTATGTTTAGAGCCTTTTTTCGTTGGTAAAAAGATTTTTACCTTAAACAGCCTCTTGCTGTTGTTGTTCTCTCTTTACTCTTCGCGTTCTTTCGCGTTCTTCGCGGTAAAAAATTGCCTTTCCGTCTTTAGCCCTTTTTCGCGTCCTTCGCGGTAAAATTCTTTGTCTTTTCCCATAACTTCTTGAAAAGTCACCGGCATATCAAAGTGATACCTGCGGGACATTTCCTCCTGAGCCTTGAGGAGAAACGATCAGACAGCAACACTGCCAAGTCTCAACACAATCCCGTTCTCTTCAGAAATTTTACCCCCCAGCAGGGAGAGAGCGGTCGCTTCTTCTTCGTTGGGGAAGCCGGCAAGGCTCAACGGCTTCCCCCCATCCATGCGCAGCACTGCGGCACCGTTCACCCCGGAGGTCTCAAGAGTGAGAATGTCTCCTTTACCAAGCTGATCAAGGCAGTGCATGTAAAGACGGTAGAAGAGAAATTGCAGCAGTGAGGGAGAGTTAAGCAGCACCGCGTCGGCATTGTTTTTCAGCTCCAGTTTCACCTCCCTGAGACGGGCTGGGCGTTCAACAAAGGCAGCCATCTCCGCAACTACTTCACTGAGGGCAAAACTGGAGATCGGGGTATCTGAACGGTGGGCAAAGCTGCTCAGGTGATGGAACAGTCCGGCCGAAATGACCACCCGCTTTTCAATGAGGTCAGTTGTTTTCTGAAACCGTTCCACAAGGGCGGGATCCATCCGAGCTGCGTTTATCTCCACAAAATCGGCAATCAGCCCGGCAGATTCACGGATAATACTGAGGTGGTTTTTCATATCATGGGAGAAACCGGACATCAGCTGTCCATAGGACGCAATCTGACTCTCACGCAATTTTCGCTCGTCGCCTGCCATTGTCTTCTCCTCCTCAGTTTTCCAGCGTTTTCAATTTTGCCAGCAGCTCTTTGATCTCCACCGGCTTCATCAGATAGTCTACCGCGCCGAGAGCCAGCCCCTCCTTCCCGGCCTCCCCTGAACCGTGTCCGGTAAGCATGATGGTACGGGTCTGCGGCAGATCTCTGCTGATGACCTTCAAGACGTCAAAACCGCTCATATCCGGCATCTTCATATCGAGCAGCACGACATCCGGGACAGACGCACTCAGCGCCGCCAGCCCCTCTTTGCCGCTATGCGCCTCGGACACGTCAAATTTCCGCAGTTTTAACCGCTGGCAGAGAGTTGTGGCAAATTCAACCTCATCATCAATAATCAAAATCTTCATGGAATCTCCTTGTCTGTTTTCTGCACGAAACTGCTCTGCGCATCACCTTACACCTTTTACATTTTATATTAACCAGAGAACGCAACTGCGTAGACATCTTTTTTGGCGATTACGAATGAGTAATAATTCGTGTCCATTCGTGGTTCCTTTTGTCGTTTGTAACCATGAATGGACACGAATTTTCACGAACAGGGACAACGCATTAAACGAAAACGTTTGTATCCGAAGTTAAGCCGTACAGTGTACCA
>Ga0172378_10004485_pt1 | contig 13057 bp, 11 predicted proteins | sample GrowelOW332metaG_FD_119755 | JGI IMG/M metagenome (GOLD analysis project Ga0172378, IMG submission 119755) | Groundwater microbial communities from an aquifer near a municipal landfill in Southern Ontario, Canada - Pumphouse #3_1 metaG | ecosystem: Environmental > Aquatic > Deep subsurface >...
AATATTACTTCACCACAAAATTCACTAATTTACCAGGAACTACAATTGCTTTCACAATTGTCTTCCCTGTAGTATATTCTTTTACTCGTTCATGATTTATCGCCATATTCTCAAGAGTTTCTTTATCTAATGAGACACTGACTTTTTCTCTTGCGCGCACCTTTCCATTGACCTGGAAAACGACTTCCACCGTATTTTCCACAGTCTTAGAAACGTCTGCGACAGGCCATGATTCGTTTGTTAAAGAATTTTCATGCCCTAAAAGGCTCCAAAGTTCTTCTGCAAGATGAGGAGCGAAAGGATGAAGTAACTTCACAAAAGTTTCACATGGTTCACGGAAACGCTTCGTCGTTTTTGTTAACTCATTATTAAATATCATCAACTGACTAATCGCTGTATTAAAAGCCATCTTTTCAATATCTTCAGTCACCTTAATAATGCTTTGATGCATTACCTTAATGAGACTTTCAGGAGCACCTTCATTTTCATACACTGCAATAACATCGTCATCATCACCAATAATCGCACGCCAAACACGAGATAAAAAGCGATGCATCCCTTCTAAGCCTTGCGATTGCCATGGTTTTACAGCATCCAATGGCCCCATGAACATCTCATATAAACGAAGAGAATCCGCTCCGTATTGATTCACAACATCATCAGGATTCACGACGTTTTTAAGCGACTTACTCATCTTCGCGATAATCTGTTTTAATTGAATGGAAGTCCCTTTTTTATAAAACAAGCCATCACGTTCTTCCACTTCATCGGAAGGTACTTTTGAGCCAGCAGCATCTTCATAAGCATAAGCAAGGATCATGCCTTGATTGAACAACTTATGAAAGGGTTCTGGCGTACTCACGTGCCCTAAATCAAAGAGAACCTTGTGCCAAAAACGGCTATAAAGCAAATGTAAAACGGCATGTTCTGCACCACCGACATATAAATCGACAGGCATCCAATAATTTTCTTTTTCTTTACCTAAAAAGGAAGTTGCATTTTTAGGATCAATATAGCGCAAGTAATACCAACAGCTACCAGCCCATTGAGGCATGGTATTTGTTTCTCTACGACCTTTTCGCCCATTGGCATCAACAACATTCAACCATTCGCCTGCATTGGCCAAAGGAGACTCGCCTCCTTCTCCAGGTTTAAAGTCAGCCATTTCAGGGAGCTCCAAAGGCAATTCGTTTTCATTCAACAAAGTAATTTCGCCATCTTCCCAATGAATTACAGGGAACGGTTCACCCCAATAACGTTGACGACTAAAGAGCCAATCACGAAGTTTGTAATTAACAGCTGCTTGCCCCAACTTATTCTCTTGAAGATAGGCAATCACTTTATCAATGCCTTCTTTTTTAGACAATCCATTTAAGGAAAGAGTATCATTTGAACTCTTAATGTATTTTCCATCTGCAGTCCAACAAGCTTTGCCTTCTAAAACAAGGGCGGCCGTCTCTGGAGGGCATGCACTATCTGGTTCCATGATACAAATAACTGGTAGATTGAACTTTTGAGCAAATTCAAAATCACGCGTATCATGAGCAGGGACTGCCATAATAGCTCCTGTACCATAACCCGTTAAGACATAATCTGCAACCCAAATAGGAATGAGATTATGCGTGAGAGGATTGACCGCATATAAGCCAGTAAAAACGCCTGTTTTTTCTTTCGCAAGCTCCGTTCGATCCATATCGCTTTTTAAAGCAGCCGCTTTTACATAAGCAGAAACCGCTTTCTTGATCTCAGCAGATACACCCATTTCGCCTGAATCTAATAAATCAGAAACTAATGCATGTTCAGGAGCCACCACCATATATGTTGCACCAAACAAAGTGTCTGGACGAGTGGTATAGACTTTTAAGCGACGTGTTCCAGCAGAACCATCTGGATTAGCAATAGTAAAATCAACTTCAGCACCACGACTTTTGCCAATCCAATTGCGTTGCATGTCTTTGATGCCTTCTGGCCAATCCAATTGGTCAAGACCTTCTAATAAACGTTCCCCATAATGAGGAATTCGCATCAGCCATTGTTTTAATTGGCGGCGTTCCACTTCTTTTGTGCCGCACTTTTCATGAGATCCATCATTTAATACTTCTTCGTTAGCACATACAATACGGCAATGCTTACACCACCACACTTGCGCATCCGCATAATAAGCGAGTCGTTTTGAATCTTTATACTCACGTATGGCGACTTTTCCCTGTTTTTCTATTTCTGCAGGAATTGGGAGTTCTGAAATGGGGCGACCCTTCTGAATAGAATTATCGAACCAAGTATTATAGAGCTGACTAAAAATCCATTGAGTCCATTTATAATAACCAGGATCTGTTGTATTGATTTCACGATCCCAATCATAAGATAAACCCAATCGTTTAATCTGGCCTCTAAAGTTATCACAATTTTTTTGTGTCGTTACATTTGGATGCGTTCCAGTTTGAATTGCATACTGTTCTGCTGGAAGGCCAAATGCATCCCAACCCATTGGGTGTAAAACGTTAAATCCTTTGGCTCTTTTATAACGGCAAATAATATCTGTTGCCGTATAACCTTCTGGATGGCCGACATGAAGACCCGCTCCACTTGGGTAAGGAAACATATCTAAGCAGTAATATTTAGGTTTTGATGGATCTTCCCCTGTCTTAAAAGTATGTTTTTCATCCCAAAAATGTTGCCATTTAGGTTCTATTGCCGAAGGGTTATACTTAGCCATAAAAACTCCTGAAATCGGATTTAATGCTTTTTTGGGGTCAAATCTAGAAAAAAAGAACAAAAAAAACTTTAATGGGTTGAATGTTACACGCATTTAACATTCTTGATTCTATAAAGACATTATTTTTTTACTACTTTTTTTCATATGAAAAAGAACAGCTTATTTATCTTTATTCTTTCTTTCCTCTTTCTTTTTTCCACTTCTCTTTGGGCTCAAGAAGAAGAAGTCTCTTCAGAAGAGACTTCAGAAGATAGTACTTCTTATGAATCCTCTAATGCAAGTGAATTTGAAGATGATGAGGATTACGCTGAAGCCTACCAACGCTATCAAGAGCAGAAGACTTCTTCCGACTTAATTGCAAGTGAACGCATACGCAATTGGTCTGATGCTGTTACTATCGGCTTAAAAGCAGGGCTTGGATCTCCTACATTTTTGGGCGATCAAGGTAATGGTTGGTCTTTTGGACTTGCCGTCAATCTTGGCGCAATCATGAAAATTCGCATTACGGATTATTTTGCGTTAACACCTGAGCTCACCGCAAGCTATCGAAATTTATCTAGAGAAATCAATGAGAATGATGCCTATACGGTAGAAACATCGCTTTCAAATATCGTAATCGAAATTCCGATTCTTCTAAGATTTGCCTTAGATAATACTGAAGGGCTCTATGCCTTCACTGGACCAGAAATCGGTTTAGTCGTTTATAATAATAGTTCTGCGGAAGTCACTTTTGAAACAAGCTCCTCACCTACAACAGAAGAACTAGATCCAATTGAATCTAGTTCAGTAGAAATCGGATTTGTCTTGGGCGTTGGTTATCAGGTCAATCGCTGGCTTGGTTTAGATTTGAGAGCCTTTTATAGCTTCACAAATTACTCTAATGAAACTCTATCAACCGATGATTATAAAAACATCAACACGCTCTTCTTCCAGTTTAGCGCATCCTATTTTTTCTAAGATAGTTTAATCATATTGCTTTTATAAAAGAACTCCGCTAGCTAAACTAACGGAGTTCTTTTTTTTAAATCATATAAAATAGCGAACTAAAATTGAGAAAGGAAACGTTCATCATTCCCTGTTAAAAGGCCAATTTCTGGTATTGCATGTCGGAGCATGGCAATTCGATCTAAGCCAAAGCCAAAAGCAAATCCAGTATAGCGTTCAGGATCAATTCCACAATTAATGAAAACATTAGGATCTACTGAACCGCATCCACCGATTTCCATCCAGCCAGTTCCTTTACAGCGTCGACAACCTTCTCCTTTACAGAAAACGCAACTCACATCCATTTCAGCAGATGGTTCGGTAAACGGGAAAAAACTGGGGCGGAATCTTGTCTTTACACCAGAGCCAAAAAGCTTATTCATAAATACTTGAAGAACGCCTTTCAATTGAGCAAAAGTAATGTTTTCATCAACGACAAGACCTTCACATTGTTGGAACATTGGTGCATGTGTAGCATCGCTATCTACTCTAAAAACATGACCTGGAGCAATCATACGAAACGGAGGTTTGTGCGTTTCCATATAATGAATTTGAGTTCCAGACGTATGGGTTCGAAGCATCACCTTGTCTGCAAGATAAAACGTGTCTTGCATATCGCGACTTGGATGATCTGGAGGCGTATTCAAAGCTTCAAAGTTGTACCAATCGGTTTCAATATCACGACCAAAATCAACTTCAAATCCCATATGAGCAAAAAAGTCTATGATCTCTTCTCTAACATCATACAGAGGATGAGTACTACCAGCAGGAATTCCATTTTCTGGAAGCGAAATATCAACAAATCCACTCGCTAGTTTTTTTTGCAAAGCAGCTTCAGCAGCAACCAAAAGAGCGTTTTCTATTGATTCAGATACAAATTCTTTTAGCTCGTTAACTTTTTTACCGTAAGCAGGGCGTTCTTCTGCAGGAAGTGCCCCCATTTGTTTTAGTAGATCGGTAACTAAGCCTTTTTTACCGAGGTACTTGACACGAATAGCATCCACTTCTTCTTTAGAAGTTAAAACTAAAGAGGCTAATTCGGCTTCAAAATCTTGTTTTAGTTTAGAAATACTTTCACTCATAATACCTACAATTTTAGAAATTTTTTAGTCATCATTTAGCAAATGCATGATCACAGGCTTATTTTTCCCAAATAGTTCTTTATGCATATACAATTTTCCAGTAGAATCATAGCTCAATTGATGGCCATAGCGTTCTCCATTTAAGAAATGAAGACTATCCATCAAAATTCCTGAAGCATACCAATTGCGCCATAACCCATTTCTTTTTCCTTCTTTCCAGAATCCTTCGCTAGCAAGTCCACCGCCTAAACTATCTGGATAAAAACTGCGACTTTCCTTGATAACGCCATCTTTCCATACTTCTTCAAAGCGCAAATCACTTTTTTCTTTATAATAATAAAGCTTGCCATCAAGACGATTTTTAACAAACGTGGATTCTGCACATGTCAGTCGAGCATCTCCAGATGGACAAAAACCAAAAGCGGTTCCAGTTCCATTATGAAAACGGCTTTCACGAATTAAAACTTCAGAGGTATCATACCAAGCCCAGATAGAATCTCGAACATCTTGCTTCCAATATTCCCTTTTCCAAAGGCGACCATTTGCCCGATAAATATTTAGAGGCCCATTCAACTGACCATTGCGATAACGATACTTTAACTGTAATAAACCACTTGGGTAATACTGTGTAGCTTCCCCTTCCTTTATTCCAAATCGACAATTCCACTTCCACTGAGGTTTTCCATCTGCATAATAATGTTTTTTAAATCCTTCCGCCTCTGCCAGATGGCAGGAATTTTCTTCTTCAAGGACGCCATTAGAATACCATTTTTGCCATAACCCTACTGCGGAGTCATTTTGATAGTATTCAATCCATGCTGGATTTCGATTATAAAAAAAGCCTTCCCAAGTCCCCACTTTTTTGTCGTTTTTATAAAAGCGGCGAGACTCCACTTTTTTATTATCAAAAAAAGTTTCCCATTTCCCCTCTTTTTTTCCCTTTTTATAATACCCAACTCCAGCCACATCCCCAAAAACCGTCCAGCGCTTAAATCGGCCATGCGGTTCATTTTTTTTATAGGGGATTTCTAATTCTTTAATGCCATTACTATACCATTCATTTCTTTTTAAGATTTCTCCATTAGGATATACCCAAAAGGAAGTCTTTTTATAGCCGTTAGGGTGTATTGCAAAGACTTTTTCTTCGGCTCGTTCAAAGCAACCGCTAAAAAAAAACGTCAAAAACAGCAAAAAAATGATTTTTCTCATATGTATAAGGTAGAAAAAAGGTAATTTCAAAAATATGAATACTACTGAATCTCGAAGCATTCAAAACATTCTAAAGAAAAAGATTAAAACGCCTTTAATTTGGATCGTGATCGTTATCACAATCGGGTTAACTTCACTATTTTACGTCTCTCAAGAACAACAGGCGGTGGTATATAATCGTTATGTTGAAAATCTTTCAGAGTACAAGTTTTTAGAAACGCGCCTCATGCGCTCGCTTGAAAAAACAAGAGTTGGGTCGATAGAAGATTCTACTAAAACAGCCACTCAAATTATGAGCTTGCGAGAAATAGCCATTTCTATTTCTTCTTCGATCGAGAACTTCCGACTTCAAGGAGAATGGATGCCACCATCTTCTGACGTCATCCTTTTTGAAAGAGAAATCTTTGGAAAAACTGGGGCTATGCGCCAGTATCTTGCTAGACGGAATAATTGGTCTAGAGAAGTTAAAATAATCAACGATACTTTGTATAAAATACCAGAAATAGAAACAGGAATATTGTTAAGCTGTCTTGATTCAGCAAGGCTTGGTTATACTCCTTCTCTTCCTGAAACCTTAAGAATCTCGCCTGAGATTATCGCTAACATCAAAGACCTTCTGGCTGAAAACGATGATTTATTTATTTTGTGGAACCGCTTTGACAATGATAACGCCTTAATACTCAGTGAAAACTTATTACAAGCTTTTAAAATCAAATCCATTAACGATGAAATATTCAAATCTAGAGTACCTCAGGTTTTCTATTTCCTCTCTATTATTCTTTTATTATCTACATTGTTCTTTGTTTTCCGTTCAAAAACATAAAATAAGGTTAGATAATGGCTCCTAGACGAAAATCCTATAAGCAAATTTCCGCTTTAAATTTAGCCATTTTTTCCACGTTTATAATGGTTTGGCTTTTTGGATATATGAAGCCGATTTTCAGTAGTTTATTTGAAGAAGATGATCTGTTTTATGGAACGGTAAGCTTTATTGCGATCCCAAGCGTGTTTGGAAATTCCAATATTCCTTTTTTAGACAAACAGATGTTTAACATCAATAATGATAAAAACGCTAATTTTCATTTGTATTTATCTCGGCAACAAAAAATAGAAATGCAAGAGTGGTTCAGGTGGTGGGATGCAGAAGAACAAATGCCCATAGCTTTAGAAATCAAAGCGGCCCGAATCAATAAAAGCACCTGGATTGTGAAAGAACTAAACACTTTTGATGGTTCGATATCAAAAGAAGTATTAGACGACTACCACTTACGGATCGCATTTTGGGGCTTATTTATTGAAACTATTTTGTTATTCACCTCAATACACTTTATACGTTTTTTCCTAAAACAAAAGCCCTCTATAGAGCCCCCTATTCCTAATAACTCCTAAAAGATTTTCTAAACTGTTCAGAGTTCTTTTTCAAATGAAAGCAGTGTTCTTTTTTTTCTTTTTCTTAACTCAAGTTTTTGCTTTAAAAGACTCTCTAATCATAATGGAAAAGGATTTTAATAGTCCCGCAGGCGTATGGTTTTCAACACCCAAAAAACAAAATTCTCCTTCTGTGATTATTTGGTTTCATGGAGGGATGCAAAGCTCTAAATGTCAAAAAGGGCTCGTGGCTGGCCAAGGTTTATTTGAGCTTTTAGAAGATCCAAATGTGATTATAGCTAGCCCATCTGCCTGTTTAGATAAACACTGGCTTTCTCCTACTTTAATCAAGATTACAGATAAATTAATCGACTCATTAGAACATCATTTTAATATTCTCATTAAAGAAGTTAATCTAGTAGGAGTCTCTGACGGGGCCCTTGGAGTCTTCGCTTATTCTATGAACGGGAAACGAGCCATTCTTTCTAGACTGTTAATTAGTTCTAATTTATCTATTGTCGGAGACCCCAAAGTATTTGCTCAAAATACCAGACTTCGCTCAGGGGCATGGTTTTTTATGCAAGGCGGTCAAGATCGACTTTATCCAGCCTCTCATGTCTTACCTTGGCTTAATTCTTTTTGTGAATCCATTGGTTCTTCTTGTAACGTTTTTTTTGACTCCAAAGGAGAACACGACTGGAGTTATTGGACTCAAAAGCACCCGAAACGAATTCAGCAGTTCAAGCACCCTAAATTACCTTGACAAAGCCTTTCTTTTTTTCAAGATTTGAACAAAAATGCGGATGTGGTGGAATTGGTAGACACGCTAGATTCAGATTCTAGTGTTCGCAAGGACATGGAGGTTCAAGTCCTCTCATCCGCACTAAAAAGACTAGCTACACAAGTTAGTCTTTTTTTTACTATCGTTATTATTATGAGAAAAATATTATTCGTTCTTTTTCTTTCTTTTCTTCTGGGCTGCGCTGAAGATGTCTTTCAGGAGTGCCAAAGCATTTCTATTGAGGAAATGCGTAAAATTCCCGCAGAAGGAGCCACAGCGAGATCATGCTATACTCTAACTGGAGATATAACATACCAATACGATCAAAATCTCTGCCAAAGAAAGCCATGCTTCTTTTTATACGAAATAGATTCTAAAGAAAAACGATTAAACACTTTTATTTATTTATCAGATTCCTTAAATTCTGGAATTCTTCCCAATTGGAAAGACACCTCTAATCACGAAATTACGAGAATCACTGGTTACTATTATCCAAACAGAATACCCTCCACGACTCCTTTAACTCCAGATAGTCAAGAAGCTTTTTTTGTAATGGACATCGAATAATGCCCATAATTGAAGGAAATAGAATTGTTCTAGAACCTATTGAAGAAAAGCATGCTGAAATTTTTTTAAGAGAGGTGAATTCTTCTCGTTCTTTTTTAGATGCAAAACTTCCTTGGGTTAGAGCCATGAACACTATTGAAGACGCTCTTCGATTTATTGATTCCTATACATTACAAAGCGAAATGGATAATGGAGGTCTATGGGGACTTTTTGAAAAAGAGAATCGAACCTTTTTAGGCTGTATATGTTTACAATGGATTCAATGGGATAATCTCTCTGCTTCTATAGGTTATTGGCTTTTAAAATCCCATACAGGAAAAGGTTACGCCACTGAAGCGCTAAAAATGATCTGTTCTTATGCTTTTAACTCATTGAAATTAAACAGATTAGAAATAGATATTGCAGCAAACAATCTAAAAAGCATTGCTTTAGTAAAACGAGTTGGTTTTCAAGAAGAAGGCTTTTTCAGAGAATACGCCAATCTCCATGGTATTTTCTTAAATCATCTCCGTTTTTCTCTTCTTTCAACTGATCCGAGCCATTTAAAGCTATAACCACATTTTGCTTCGTTTACTTTCGTAAACGAGTTTCTATGAATTATACTGTCTTTATTTATTTATAACAGCTATCTTATTAATATGATTGAAAGCGCAGACATAAAACCTAAAGAACCCGATATTTTGCAATATACGAATTATCGTGTTTTTTTGCGCGACTACTATGAGTATAAAAAGAAAACTTCATCGGCTTTCAGTCTTCGATTCTTTGCTGAAAAATCAGGGCTTTCAAGTCATGCCCATTTAAAACTAGCAATCGACGGTAAACGTAATATCACCAAAAATACAGTTGTGAAATTAATTTCTGGTTTGAACCTCGACGCTAAAAGAGCCGCTTATTTTGAAAGCCTTGTCTTTTTTAATCAAGCAAAAAATGACAAAGAGAAGCAGATTTATTACGCTCAATTATTAAAAGCAAGCCCTCGTTCTAAACTGCGCTCATTAGAAAAAGCCCAATTCCGAATTTTCCGCGAATGGTATCATTCTGTAATTTTAGAAATGACCTCATTAAAAGGATTTAATGCGGCTCCCGAATGGATCTCAAAGCATGTAATGGGTGGAGTCTCACCCGTTCAGATAGCGGAATCATTAAAAATTTTGCTCGATCTTGGACTTTTAGTCAAAACAGCGAACGGATTTCGTCAAAAAGACCCTCTTTTAACAACTGATGATGAAGTCCAAGATATTTTGGTCAAATTATACCATAATCAAATGTTAAAGCTCGCTTCAACGGCATTATCGGAACTTTCGGGTGACCAAAGGGACTTTTCAGCCGTTACTTTTGCGATTAAGCGTAAAGATTTCCCCTCTTTAAAAAAACATTTGCAACTTATGCGAAAAGAACTATTAGATTTCTCTGCAAGTAACGGAGAAGCTGATGATATTGTTCAAGTCAATATCCAGCTTTTTCCTCTGACCCGAGGAGTGTAATGAGTGTCTATCGCTTTTTCCAATTTTGCTTGATCGGACTAGCAATCTATTTAATAGGTTGTGCAGAAAAAGAACCTTCTGCTGGTATAGAAATTGGCAATCCAAGTATTGCGTTTACTGCTAGTTTCATCATTGACTACGGAACCCAGTCCGACACTCAACAGTCAAATAATACCCTTCTTGCAAAAATGCCAAGCGACAATGAAGCCTTGATCATCGAAGATTTTTGCCTTCACTTAACACATATTCGTTCTTATTCGAGCTACTACGTCTATGTCACCATTGATCCTGCTGAAGGTCTGTTGTTATGGCCATACGAAACCATGCCCGAAGACACGACTCTTGCTGTCAATTTCGGAAATGAAATACATGCTGGAGAGTCCGTCATTGACGAAGCCTTTAGGAAGATAGACCTTCAAGAAGAAGGAATTTTAAAAGAAATTGGTGTTGGCTTCAAACCCAATCAAAATAAGCCCTATTCTATTTCTGGCACCATAAAAATCGGTGAAGAATATATCCCATTTGAATATTCTCTTTCCGCTTTTGAAACGATTGATTTACGCTATCATTATCAACAAGCAGAGATCTACAAGGACTCTCTCAATTTACCAGTGACCTTCTTTGTCCAACGGTGGATTAACAACATTGATTTTAGTTCCGCTAGAATCACAAACGGAGTTATTCGCTTTAGTGAAACAGAGAATGCCGCTCTCTGGACCACTTTAAACGAACGCTTTTTATCTAGCTTCTCTTGCTTGCGCTGGTCATGGACATCAAAAGACGGCGATACCCTTTCAGACTATGTTTCTGAAGCATTAGCTCAATTTGATAAGACATCCACAAATTGGGCTGTCAACGGAGACTTTTCTAATGGTTCTGCTGGTTGGATTTTAATGGAACAATACTCTGGTGTTGCTGATTCCTCGATTATTCAAGAATCAAAAAATGAATTCCAGATGAAAATTAATGTGACGAAAGGAGGCTCTAAGTCTTACAGCGTCCAATTAATTCACGAAGACATTCCTGTTTTACAAAATCGTAAGTACAAACTGATCTTCACCGCTTGGTCAAATATTGAAGGGCCTATTACTGTTCGCCTTGGATCTTATCATACCCCTTACAATACCCTTGGATTCCAACAGAAGCCAGTGATTGGCCTGAACGGAAAATCTTTTGAAATCGAGTATTTAGGAGTAGAAGACAACACTTTTGCCAGATTAGAATTCAATTTAGGCGGAACAGAACGAATCTTCTGGTTTAAGAACATTCAACTCATCCGAATAGATTAGTCTTGTTATCCTATGTAAATTTTTGCCCTATTATGGAGCACTTCTATTTATATTTGTTACATGGCTATCATTCCAAATAAAAAAGAAAATTTTGTAATAGAAAACATTCGTCCTTCCATTGAGGGGGGACGTTTTATGATTAAACGAGAACCAGGCGACTCAGTCACAATCCAAGCGGATATTTTTCGACACAGTCACGAAAAATACGATGCCGCCATTTTATACAAACATTCCTCACAAAAAAAATGGAAACAAGTACCCATGGAATTTGTTGAGAATGATTTATGGGAAGGAAAATTCATTGTTCAAAATGTCGGGTTTTATGAGTATAAAATAATTGCTTGGACAATTGCTCCTGAAGATATTCCAACAGAAAGTCCTGTAATGAAACTTAGAGTGGATCCTAAATACGCTCGTACAGGCACATGGTATGAAATGTGGCCAAAAAGCCAGGGCAATAATCCAAAAGCGAGTGCCACTTGGAAAGACTGCGAAAACAGGCTTGATTACATTGATCACTTAGGCTTTGATACCATTTATCTAGTCCCGATTCACCCTATTGGCGTGACCAATAGAAAAGGCGCAAACAATGCACTGAAGGCAAAAAAAGGAGAACCTGGTTGTCCTTATGCTGTAGGGAATTCCTTTGGCGGTCATTATTCCATTGACCCTGAATTAGGGACAATGGAAGATTTTGAACATTTTGTGAAGGAATGCAAAAAGAAGGGTTTTAGACTCGCTTTAGATATTGCCTTAAACTGCAGTCCAGATCATCCTTATGTAAAAGAACATCCAGAATGGTTCTTTCATGAACCCGATGGCTCCATTAAGTTTGCAGAAAACCCACCGAAAAAATACGAAGACATCTACCCCTTTGACTACTATAACGAGAATTATAAAGCTCTCTGGGAAGAAATTCGAAACATTATTCTTTTCTGGGCTGATAAGGGAATCGATATATTCCGTATAGATAATCCTCACACCAAGCCTTTCCCCTTCTGGGAATGGCTCATTTCTGACATTAAAGAAAAACGGCCAGAGATTGTTTTCTTAGCAGAAGCATTTACTCGTCCGAAAATCATGCATCGCTTAGGTAAACTCGGTTTTGACATGAGTTACACCTACTTTACCTGGCGTTCTGAAAAATGGGAATTTGAAGAGTATCTTAAGGAACTAACTCAATCTGACGCAAAAGAATATATGCGTGGTATTTTCTTCCCTACGACTCCAGACATTTTTCCTGCTTACTTAGCTGATCAAGGCCCTAATGCTTTTAAGCAACGCTATTTTTTAGCAGCTACTTTATCCAGTCTAACAGGCATGTACAATGGCTATGAACTTTGTGAAAATATCAAGTCGCCAATTAAAGAAGAGCTGCATGATAGTGAAAAATACCAGTATAAAGTGCATCAATGGCATGAACCAGGCATTAAAGACTTTATTCGTCGAGTCAATTTAGCCCGAGAAGCACATCCAGCGATGCAAGAATACGATAATCTTAGATTTCATTACGCAGAAAATACTAATTTAATGGTATATTCAAAGAAACTTGAAAAAGATGTCATTTTGTGTAT
>Ga0172378_10004487_pt1 | contig 13054 bp, 10 predicted proteins | sample GrowelOW332metaG_FD_119755 | JGI IMG/M metagenome (GOLD analysis project Ga0172378, IMG submission 119755) | Groundwater microbial communities from an aquifer near a municipal landfill in Southern Ontario, Canada - Pumphouse #3_1 metaG | ecosystem: Environmental > Aquatic > Deep subsurface >...
AATAAGGCCCATAATCTCGGGGCGAGCATATTGGACAGGGGCCGCCGAGTGCAAGCCCAATGAGCCTGCAAGGTCACGGTAAAAACAAGCGATACAAAAGCCCATGTTGGCGGGGTTGCCCAAGGCAACCAGGCCGACTGCTATCATTCCTAAAAGACTTCCTGCTACGATAAGGTTCCGCTTTTCCTGCATGTACTACTCCACAAATCTGTTCTGACTTGTAGTTAACCATTATTTGTTCATTAATGCAATGGAAAAGTTGCTGGGCTATTCGTTTGTTGTATGCTGCTTCTTATCGACTAGAGTGGGGATGAAGCGCTTGATGAAGGAAGCTTTTTTGGAACGGTACTTGAGATAGAAGAAACCAGCCACACAAAACACCAGAGCTCCGATGAAGTTGACAAACAAGTCCTTCATGGTGTCGATAAGGCCGATGTCCAAGTACCCTCCGACCCCGAGTTCTTTGCCGTTGACCATCACGTTCTCAATGCCTTTGATCACCACGATCTTTTGGCTCTTGGTTGGGTCGAGCATGACCGAACGCAGGGTGGTTACCACGGTATCCTTCTGCATGTCCATGCCGAAAAACATGTCCATGGAAAACTCAAAGAACTCCCAGACCACCCCGATGGTCATGGAGAAGCAGAAGGCTACAATAGCAACAAAGAGTGGGGAGAGGCGGATTGAAAAGCGCTCGCTCTGATTGAGAATGTCCACCAATGAGAAGCCGATGGCTGCTGCAAGAAAGCCGTTGGCTGTATGCAGCACCGTATCCCAGAAGGGATAGGTCACATAATAGGAGCCCATTTCCCCTAGGATTGCAGCAGCATAAATAAAGAAGAGAATGATGTTTTCCAGCGTATCGGGAATGTCGATACGGGTATTGGTTTCAATAAGTGAAGGGAGGGAAAAGAGGATGAGCGTCAGGATGCACAAGAACACGTTCTCGTAATTCTTGTTGAACACCTGGGCGATAAGGATGAGAATGACGATCAAGCGCAACAGATAATGCACGATGCGTGCACTGTCACGCTGGACGATCATCTGTTTCAGACTTTTCTTGTCCGGTCGCTTCCATTTCTTCATATCGCTATACTGCAGGCATATCTACCTGAGGTCAAGAGATGAAATACCAGCGAGTACCAAGTGTAAAAATAATACTTGAACGCTCGGGAATCATAGCGTATAGTATGACACAAGAGGAACCAACGTTTCCTCAAGCAGACAGGACTGAAAATCCAGTTGGTGTGTTGGTAACCATCAGATGACCAAGGGAGGGACTAGAAATCTCTCCCTTGTGCTATTTGTGGGGGAAGTGCGCCAAGTAAGGCATGTAACCGCCGTTGCTTACGCCCATGTGCTATCGGCCAATTAATTCGGGCAAGTTCGTTTGTATCTGCTCCCACAACCTTTCTCTCTGTGCTATTGTCAAAAAAATCGTTGCTAGCGTTACTGCCGGTGGTACACAAGGGAGAAACATGAGCGCTCTGTTTATTAATTCGATTTTCAGCAATGGGATGGTTCTTCAACGTGGCAAAAGCATTCCTGTTTTTGGGACTTGCCAGACAGATGAACTGATAACGATCACCTTTGACGGGAGTAGCTATACCTGCATCCCGAAACAAGGGAAATGGAAACGGTATCTGCCGCCTCATGCAGCAGGCGGACCCTTGAAGCTGGAAATTGTTCAGGGCGACAGCACCCTTACCATTGAGGATGTACTTATCGGCGATGTATGGCTTGTCGGGGGACAGTCGAACATGGAGTTTTTCGTTCGGTTTGAAAAACACTATGAAGAGACATTCGCCTTGAGGGACAATCCCCTGATACGCATGTATACCTGCCCAAGAATAGCCTATGAAGGCCACACGAATCTTGTGTATGGCTCGGATTACGGGTACTGGTTCAAACCCGATGACAAGGCACTTGAAACGTTCTCCTCCCTTGGTTTTTGGTATGCAACGATGCTGCAGGAATCATTGTCTGTTCCCGTTGGAATCGTATCCTGCAATTGGGGAGGGACAAGTGCCTCTACGTGGGTTCCCCAAGAAGCGCTTTGTGAGTCTCCGTTGCATGTGTATCTGGACGATTATGCCCAGGCTATACAGGGAATCGCTCGTGAGGAAATCCGCAAGAAAAGTATCGACGGCTGGAACTTCCAACTTGACCCCGATCATTTGGTTGAGTGGGCAAAAGTCATGTATGGAATCAGCAGGGAAGCCCAACTCAAGAGAATGGTTGACAGCAAGGATGATCCCATAGTTCCGATGGGACCATGGAGCAAAAACCGCCCGGGAGCCCTCTTTCATACCATGCTTGAGCCGATCGTGCCCTATGGGATCAAAGGGGTGCTCTGGTATCAGGGTGAAAGCGACCATCATCATGCATCATTGTACTCAGCGTTGTTTTCTAAACTCATTGCTGTATGGAGAAATGCCTGGAATGAGGAACTTCCGTTCCTGTTTGTCCAGTTGACGTCATACGATAGGTGGCTTACCTCAAACGGGGACATGTATCCTGAAGTGAGAAGACAACAGGAAAAAGTGGCCTCACAGGTCCCTGCCTGTTGGATGGTAAGCTGCATGGATATCGGCATGCAGTATGATATTCACCCGAAAGAGAAAAAAGAACTAGCACGCAGGCTGTACCTTCTTGCCTTGGACAAAGTCTATAACAATCCTGTGCTCAGCGAATCCCCTGAAATTTGCTCGGCACATTGGGAAGGAACCAGTAGTATTCTGTCCTTCAAAAACTGTGGATCGGGTCTGTATACCACAGATGGAGATTACAGCCTCTTTGAGATTCTCCAAAAGGACAGACCGATAATCATTCACTCAATCGAAGTTGCAGACAACCAGATACGCATACAGTCGAACGCCGAAGGGTTTGTCAAAACCATGGTGAATTATGCTTGTGTACCGTACGGTAAAGTTACCATGTTCAATGCATCAGGCTTGCCTCTCAAGCCGTTTTCCATTTCTTTTGCGTGAGGCTAAAAAACTCGTAGTGCTGTACCACCATACAAAGCTGCATGTTGGAAAAAATCAGTCTGTGAGAGGATTTGGAGAACAACCTCCTGGATTTCCTCATTCATTGGGCATCCCTCCATCGAACCAGTGTCTTCAGCGTTGTACTGCGATACAAGGGAACCAAGGATTGGATGACGTGCCAATCCATTTGCATGATGGTTTCTTCTTCCAATCGAAGGTCATCGAACAACAGGGCCTGTAGAGCGTTCCTGCTTGTAACAGACCTGATCTTATAGAGTGTGTCGAGCAATGCTTTCTCCTTGGTAGCGAGGCGAAATCCATGGCCTTGCTCAATTGCTGGTTCAACAGCCCAAGGAAACACTGCTTCAGGAATATACAAAAAGCTGTAACGGCCGAAGGGTGTATCGAAGCGCTTCTCCTTCTTCAGTTGAAACCCTGCGCTTTTTACTTCAAACACGCGCTCGGGTATCATCTGGTGGTATGCCAGTGCCGTCTCGAATGAGATGTAGCAGGGGCTATGAATCATGGAAGCTGCTGCAAGCTTTGGGTCTGAAAGCGAGTCGGCATACACAGTACGGACTATCTGAATGATCTCGCCTTTCTTGATCATCTGCGTAAGCTTGGACTTTGGGGAGGCATATGAGCGTAGCTCGTACATGACATAGTCACGAGTTTTAAGCATCTTATCTCCTCTAAGTACGATTATATCATACTTGAAGGAGATAACAACTTATCTGATTTGCTTCATGACAAGAGCCTCAGCTTTCAATCCACCTGGGGAAACAGAACTCGCCGCGGTAGTTGGAAGCATTGTAGTGCGGGTACTTTATCGGGAGGTAGGTCCTTTCCCGCTTCGGCTGTTCTGCGTCCTGGGTATAGACCCAAAGGCTCTTCAGGTCCCAGACTACGATCTCATCACGCTCATCCCCGGTAATATCCAAAACCTCGCAGCAAAGCTCGGGATGGCCGTCGTCGGGGAATGCAACTACCGTGTCCCCTTGCCCATCCATCAGGCCGCCATGCTCTGTGCTTGCACTGAGCAGCACCAAGTCCTGTCCCGACCCATCCCAGTTGACCGGGGCGATGACAGCACCGTTACACCTGAGCTCCCGGGACCAAAGTTCCTCAGCCTTGCAGTTGTGCATATACAGGATTCCCTGGCTGCCCCAGTAGGTGGTGGTAAGGATCTCAAGGCCTGTATTGTGGGGTAGGTAGTTGCCTACGCTGATTCGCTGTCCGTGACCGTTGATCGTGCGCTTCAGCATAGTCCCGTCGGGTTTGAGGAGCATGAAGCCCTCCCAACCGGATACTATGGCAATAAGGTCTGCATGCTCGGGATCTATCGGACCGATGACAATCTCATCGGTATGGTCGATGGATATCGGCAGCTCCCAGGTAAGCTTGCCATCAGAGTCGATCATATTATAGCAACTGAAAATCTCGTCCTTGCCATCGCCATTGAAGTCGTAGGCATAGGGGAAGTGCCCGGTATTGTTATGGGTGAACGACCACACCAGGTTGAACTGGTCGTCGTAAATCCACAATCGTGCATAGCGGTCCTTGATCAGCAGGTCGGAGGGCCGGCTTTTTCCCGTCACATTCACAATCCTGATCGCATCCACATTCAAGCGCTCGAAGGCATGGTGGCCGAACTCCACCCCGCACAAATCATTGGCGGGCTCCTCGTTGATCGGGGTGCTCATCTGCTTCTTCACTTCCCCGGTTCTGCCATCGAGAATGAAGAGCTTGAAGTCCCACGAGGCGATGACTTCGTCAACGCCATCGTTGTCGATGTCATAGACTTGGAAGGGAAGATCGGTGGTAAGCTGGACCACATCAGCATCCTCTCTGGGCTCTCCGAGCTGCCACAACACAGCACCTGTTTCGATGCTTACTGCCGTCAGGCAGCTGATAACCGGATAGCGGTCCTTGTAGACCCGTCTCTGGTTCTGCGCCATGACAAAGAAGAGCTCCTTTGTTCCGGTAAGGTGGCCGAAGCGAATCTGTCGGCCGGCTCCAAAGTTCTGCAGGTCGATCTTCCTGTCGACTTTCAGCTGAGGATAGAGAGTTCGCTTCTCTTGGATGCGCTGTTGCTCTTTTGCTTTCTGTTCAGTAAGTCTGTTCTGTTCAGCCCCGGTAGCCTTCACTTCGACCTTGGCATACTGGGTGGGCATGCACCCGCATAGTGCAATGGCACCGTTTTGGTAGCGGTCATCCTCAACACTGAGCACTTCTTTTTCATTCAGGCTGACGGTGATCATGTTGCCCTGTACGGTGATGGTAAGATTCTGGTACTCCTGGGTCGACCAACTCAGCGCTGCCTTCTTGAGGGTTGTGCGCTGGGTAAGGTCGATTTTCTGCACCTCAAGACCCTCTTGGGTAAAGAAAATCCCGTAGTGCCTGAGGCTGCTCTGATAGCGCACCAACACTCCACTGAAAAGTTCTTTTGAAAGTGGGCGCAGGCGAAATGAGACTTGGTAGTCCTGCCACTTCTCATCACCGGCTACCAACGTGGGAAGCGTACCCTTCTCAACCGGTTCCTGAATGCGGGAGAGCTCCATCATATGGAATCCGTCCATCAGGGGGTTGGTAACCACCCAGGACGGTCCCTTGTAGTTGTAGTTTGCAATGGGGTCATGCCACTGCCCCTTGTATCCGACTTCGGGAAAGTAGTGGTACTCGCCCATGGCCGAGTGATCACTGTCGTAGGGGAAGGCTCCCAAGGGGAAAGAAGAGAAATCTTCTGAAAAAAGCGTAACATCGTACACGAATAGGCTCCTTGTCCCTACCAGTGAAGGAGGGTGTCAACATCAACGGGCTGGCCGCTGGCAATACTCTGATTGGCTGCAATGCCGGTGAGAATCGAGCGCAGTCCATCGGTGTGGTCTGCACTGCGCTTCAGCGGATCGAAGGGAGGGTTGTCCAGGAAAATGTCGTCGAGCATGGTCGGGTCGCCCCCGCCATGACCGCCTTCCTTGGTCTGGACTTCAACTTCATAGGGAGAATCGAGAAGGGGACAGACCCGTACCTTGTGGAACACGGTGGCTCCCTCATCACACTGCTTGCCCCCTGCATTGATATACGGCTTTTCGAGGGCCGTATATTCAATGCGGCCCTTGCTGCCGTTTATCGCCACATTGAACCCTTCCCAGGGCAAGTAGGAGTTCAGCGAGTAGGAAAGCAACGCCCCGCTTTTATACTTCACCAGTACGGCCATGGTGTCCTCGATGCTGATGTCATCGGAGAAGACTGAACGGTCACGGATGTAGCCGCTCTCCTCTTCTGCATCGAGATAGAGGCCTTTGAGGGTGGGATTGCTTGCAATATCGATGGCAAACGGGTCGCCCTTGGCGGCCTCGCTGTTGTGGCAGCGATAATAGAACTGTTCAACACCCCGCTTTTGGGCGGCAGCCTGGCCATAGAAGTTCAACGCCCCGAAGGCAAACACGGTTTTGGGCTGGGTGCCCAACCAGAAGTTGACCAGATCGAAGTGATGGGTTGACTTATGGACCAACAACCCTCCGCTGTTGATTTTGTTGCGGTGCCAGCGGCGGTAGTAGTCGGCTCCATGCTCGGTATTGAGCAGCCACTCGAAATGCACCGAGTATACATCCCCGATAACACCGCTGGCGATGAGCTCGCGGACCTTGGAATGGTGGGGTGCATAGCGATAGTTGAACGTAACCCGGATGGATTTCCCAGAGCGCTTCTGGGCATCCAGAATTGCTTGGGCTTTCTGGCTGTCGGTGGTGATGGGTTTCTCGCAAATTACATCACAGCCTTTTTCCATGGCACGGATGATGTATTGGTCGTGGGTTCTGTCGACGGTGGTGACAATGATTACATCGGGCTTCTGCTCGTCGATCATACGGTCGAAATCCGTATGTTTGTAGGTGGGAACCGGGCTGTGGTTGCACTTTTGTACCAACGTTTTATTGGAAAAGTCCATCCGTACCTGGCTCATATCACAAAAGGCCACCAAAACACTGCTGTCCTTATACCGTGTGGCGATCGCTTCATAGAACATACGGGCCCGTCCTCCGGTCCCGACTTGGGCATATCGCTTTTTTTCCATAGCCACACCTCCTGTTCATACACTGTTTGCACAAAAGTATACGTCCTCAAAGCGTGTTTGTCGTTGGCAGAATGCCTCTAGAAGTTATCCTTTTTCGTAGATTAGTAGTCGGTACGAGTAGTGTATCTCACCTTCTCGATATACTCCGAAGGGGCGATGCCTCCATGCTGTTTGAAGAAGCGCGAGAAGTACTGCAGGTTCTCAAAACCCAGGTTGTACCCGATCTCGCTGAGGGAAAGCTCGGTGTTCTGGATCAGCGAAAGCGAGCGTTCGAACTTCACCAGGTTTATGTACTTTATTGCAGACAGACCGGTCTGCTTCTTAATGACGCGATAGAGGTAGTCCTGGTTGTAGCCGCACTCGCCTGCCATTTGGGCGAGGCTGAAGGAAGCCCCGATATGGGATGCAATGTAGGCATCGACACTGTCCAGCACTTCGCTTTTGGTAGCTAGGGAGGAGCGTCGAAGCTGGTGGATCGGATTCGATTCATAGATGGGCAGGGAGTGTTCAAGGCAAAGGCGGTTCATGGAGAGCAGGCACTCCATTAAAAGGGCTGAGGACATAGAGCGATAGTGCAAGGGTTTACGTTGACCTTCCAGCACAATGCGGGAGAGCAGCGTATATAGTTGGTTCTCCCGGTCACGAAACTTCGTGTCTATGCCCCCCAGTACTTCCTCAACACTCTCATCAGCCGAGGTAAACTTCACTTCGAGCATTTTCGCCCCTTCCTTGCTGGTTGCACTGAAGGCGTGGTAGCGGCCTTTCCTGCAGAAGACTATGTCCCCGCTTTGCAGGTCATAGCTCTGGCCGTCGAAGTAGTTGCGCGCAGTCCCGGCATAGACGAGTTGGATCTGGTAGTCGTCCAGATGGTGGTGCTCGCTCTTGCCTTCCCCTTCTTTATAATAGAACCTTCCCGATGAGGTAATGCGCACATACATACTCGTTCTCCTTGCTCTGGTCGAGGTGGGCTTTATAGGGTAGTATCCTATAAAACAATTGCTTTGAAGAACAAGACCGTATCTACGAAAAAGTATAACTATTTCTCCCTTTCTGCTAACGACTGGAGAAAAAAGGACCCCTATACTACCTACAACTGCTCATTGTGAGCAAACCTGAGAGGAGGAATCCCATGCTGAACACCAAGCGTTTACTGCTTACCCTTGCAACCCTGCTACTGTGTCTGACTGCCGTTGTGGCTGCAGGACAGAAAGAGAGTGTCGTTGCTGAAATCCCGACCCTTACGCTCGCTACTGCCGACAACACCTACGGTCTGAGTACCGACCCGGAACTTCAGGGAGCCATTACCGCCCTGATCGAATCGAAGACCGGGACGAAAATCAATCCCATCATCCCCCCGCTTGCTTCCTACACCGACAAGCTTGCCACCCTGGTAAACAGCGGCGACATCCCTGACTTGTTCGTCGTAGCCCAGGCGATGACCAAGATTCCGACCATGGTAGCCCGTGAGCAGATTCTTGATTTGACCGACTACATCAAGAACAGTCCCGCCCTTTCCAAGCTCGATCCCAACCTGTTCAAGGACCTGCAGATCGACGGCAAGACTTACTTTGTTCCCTACAACTACCCCAAGAGCAAGGCCATTTTCATCCGTAAGGACCTTATGGAGCAGTATGGTGTCAAGCTTTCCAATACCCCGACCGCCGAAGAGTTCCGCACCGAGATGGCAAAGTTCGTCGGCAAGGGAATCATTCCCTTCAACTTCCCCAAGTGGGTCGACAACTTCCAGTTCTTCTACAACTCCTTCGGAGCATGGGGCGGTGTCTACCTGAACGACGGAGCTTTTATTGACGGGTTCCAGACCCAGCAGATGAAGAACGCCCTCGCATACCTGCGCCAGCTGTACGCCGATGGTGTGTTGAACCAGGAGTTCATCACCACCGAGAACAGCGGCATGCGTGAGAAGACCTATACCGGTCAGGCTGCTTCTTCCATTGACTATGTAACCAACTATATCAACTACGTACAGAACACCACTGCGGCGAAAAAGTACACCGAGATGCACTTGATCTACAAAATCGTAGGTCCCGAGGGCTATGGCGGAAGCCTCAACGAAGCCACCCAGACCGCCTTCGTTGTCTCTGCCAAAACCAAGAACCCCGATGCGGCGGTGAAGGTGCTGGAAACTATCGTCACCGACAGTGAAGTCTACCCCGCATTCTTCGGTATCGGGCTTGAGGGCATGCACTATACCTTGGATGCAAACAAGGCTATCGTGCCCAGCGCCAAGGCAGCCAACAGCGGATACAAGTATACGCTCAACTACCTCAGTGACTCGTTCATCGACATCGACATCAACAACCTGGCCTTTGCGCTCACCCCGGCATTGCAGCAGGGTCTGCCCAAGCAGATCGAGCACATCAAGGCTATGTCGGCCAACCTCGGCCCGAACCATGCCGCCGATGTCCCCGTTGGTGTTTCGGTAGCCTACGACCGCGTTGCTCCCTCGATCAAGAGCACCCGTGAATCCATCGCCACCAAGATCATCGTCGGGACTGTTTCCCTCGAGCAGGGTATGGCCGAGTACGAGAACTTCTGGAAATCGATCAACGGACCGAAGATTCTTGAGGAACTGAACGCAGCTCGCTAAGAGAAACGCGAACAACGACTGTTTATCGGTTTCCGGGTCTCCTCCTGGAAACCGATTCTTTAGATTGGGTGTGAAGAGGACTGTATGACTGCACGACAGAGAGCACAAGAGCTGGTAGAGCGCATGAACCTGCCTCAGATGATGAGCCAGTTGCGCCATGACGCTCCTGCCATCGAAAGCTTGGGTATTCCTGCCTACAACTGGTGGAACGAGGGCCTGCATGGCTCTGCAAGAAGCGGAACCGCCACCGTCTTCCCCCAAGCCATCGGCCTTGCCTCCCTCTTCGACCCCGATTTCCTGTATGCTGTTGCCTCTGTCGTCTCGACCGAGCAAAGGGCAAAATACAACCTCTTTACCCATGAGAACGACCGTGACATCTACAAGGGCCTAACCGTCTGGTCTCCGAATGTGAACATATTCCGCGACCCCCGCTGGGGACGCGGCCAGGAGACCTTCGGTGAGGACCCCTATTTGACAGCCCGCCTTGCTGTGGCTTTCATCAGAGGGTTGCAGGGTGAAGGCCCGGTACTCAAGACAGCATCCTGTGTAAAGCACTTTGCCGCCCATAGCGGGCCGGAACCCTTGCGCCACGGCTTTAATGCGGTGGTGGGCAAGAAGGATTTGGAGGAGACATACCTTCCCGCCTTTGCATCTGCAGTGAAGGAAGCAAAGGTCGATGCAGTAATGGGCGCTTACAGTGCATTAAACGATGAGCCTTGCTGTGCAAGCTCCTTTTTGATGGAAGAAACGCTTCGTCTCCGATGGGGCTTTGAGGGGATGTACATCTCCGACTGCTGGGCGATCCGCGACTTCCACCTCAATCACAAGGTTACCAAAAACGAAGAGGAGTCAGCAGCTCTTGCCTTGAAGCGCGGCTGCGACCTTGCCTGCGGCTGTGAATACCAGTCCCTGGAGAAAGCCTTCCAGAAGGGCCTTATCACCCGAGAGCAGATTAAAAAAGCAGCAATTCGGGTGATGACCACCCGTTTCAAGCTTGGCCAGTTCGACCAAGGCACGGCCTATGACACGCTTGGCCTTGAGAGTCTGGATAGTGATGAGCATGCTGCTCTTGCCTTTGAGGCATCGTGCCGCTCGTTGGTACTGTTGAAGAATGATGGTCTGCTTCCGCTGAAGAAGGAGGCTGTTTCCTGTCTTGCAGTCATCGGACCGAATGCCGACAGCCGCCAGGCATTGTGGGGTAACTACCACGGGACTTCCAGCCGGTATGTGACCATTCTGGAAGGTCTGAGGGAGCATGTCGGCTCTTCTACCAGAATTCTCTACAGTGAAGGATCGAATCTGACAAAGAACAAGGTGGAGCGGCTTGCCAAAGATGACGACCGACTCAGCGAGGCTGTTTTCATGGCCAAAGCCAGTGATGTGGTGGTGCTGTGCCTGGGGCTGAACGAGACAGTGGAAGGCGAAATGCACGACGACGGCAACGGAGGTTGGGCGGGAGACAAGGATGAGCTGAGGCTTCCGTTGTGTCAGCGCAAGTTGTTATCTGCAGTAGCTGCAACCGGTAAGCCCATTATTGTGGTGTTGCTCAGCGGAGGAAGCCTCGACCCTGAAATCGAGCAGTATGCCAATGTGAAGGCCCTCATCCAAGCGTGGTATCCCGGACAAGAGGGAGGCAAGGCGATCGCTCACCTGTTGTATGGCGCTTTGTGCCCATCGGGTAAGCTGCCGGTAACCTTTTACAAGGCCGAGGCAAAGCTTCCCCCCTTTACCGATTACTCGCTTATACGAAGGACCTACCGCTACTGCGATGATCCAGATGTGCTCTACCCCTTCGGCTTCGGCCTTAGCTATGCATCCTTCTCCTTCTGCCTGTCGGCAGCACAGGAGACTGAGCAAAACGGGGTTGCAGCAACTGTCTTGGTACGCAATACTTCAGCACTCGATGCAAGAACGGTGGTGCAGCTGTACCTTGCCATGGAAGGGAAGGACCTTCCACCCCATCCTGTGCTGTGCGGCATGAAAAGTGTGCATCTGAAAGCAGGTGAGGAAACTCAGATTACGTTCATCCTCGAGGAAAAACAGTTCACCGCTGTCCAAGAGAATGGAAACCGATATGCTGTACGCGGGGGATATACCCTGTATGCAGGGTCGAGCCAAATGGATGCACGAAGCAGGATGCTTGGTGCAGACAAACCAGCAACACTATGTTGTATTCGTTAAGAAGGAGTCATGCGATGGCAGACAAACCACTCGTTATTCGTACAAAACCACCGCTTTGGACACGGTTGAAGAGCCAGAAGTTTTTGCTTCTGATGCTCCTGCCGGGCTTGGTCTGGTACCTGTTGTTCAGATACCTGCCCCTTTTGGGACTGTCCCTCGGGTTCACCGACTATGGATTCCGCTCAAAGGTCTCGTTCGTGGGGCTGGAGAACTTCCAGCGCCTCTTGTCTTCGACAATCTTTTGGAATGCATTCCGCAACACCTTGGTGATAAGCCTGGCAAACATTGTGTTCTACTTCCCCGCACCCCTCATCGTTGCCCTGATGATCAACGAGTTGAAGAGTGTGAAGTCCAAGCGGTTCATCCAGTTCCTCATCTACATTCCCTACTTTTTCAGCTGGGTTGTGGTAGGAAGCATTTTCGTCAATCTGCTCTCCCCTTCCACCGGTTTGGTGAACAATATCATCACCAAGTTCGGAGGGGAGCCGGTCTACTTCATGGCAAGTGCGAAATTCTTCCGCCCGGTTCTGGTCAGTTCCTATATCTGGCGGCAAATGGGCTACGGGGCGGTCATTTATGTGGCGAGCCTGACGACGGTGCAGCCCGAGCTCTACGAGGCTGCAACCATCGACGGGGCCGGCCACTGGGGACAGATGTTGCATGTCACACTGCCCGGTATCCGCAGTACCATCGTAACCATGCTGCTGCTCAACCTCAGCCACGTGCTGTTGATCTTCGAACAGGTCCTGGTCATGTACAATGCAGCCGTCTACGATGTGGCCGATGTACTGCAGACGTACGTATTCCGAGAAGGGGTGCTTGCAGGAGACCTGGGGTACTCGATTGCCGTGGGTATGTTCACTTCGATTGTAAGCTTGACGTTGGTGCTTTCCACCAACAAGCTCAGCGCCCGGTTCCTCGACGAACCGATTTTGTAGGAGAAAGAGCATGAAACAAGCTACAACACCAAGTACGATCCGCGAGAGCGGAGGGCGTAAGCTCTTTCGGGTTATCAACACCCTGATGCTGGCCTTCATCTGCCTGATTTTCATTATCCCCATCTGGAACGTACTCATCACCTCGGTGGCCAAGGACGTCGATGTCATGGGTGCCGACTATCTCTTGATGCCCCGCTCCTTTACGTTAGAGAACTACTGGAGAGTGCTGAACAGCGGCTATATGGGTGCGTTCAAGAACTCT
>Ga0172378_10004488_pt1 | contig 13053 bp, 9 predicted proteins | sample GrowelOW332metaG_FD_119755 | JGI IMG/M metagenome (GOLD analysis project Ga0172378, IMG submission 119755) | Groundwater microbial communities from an aquifer near a municipal landfill in Southern Ontario, Canada - Pumphouse #3_1 metaG | ecosystem: Environmental > Aquatic > Deep subsurface >...
AACTGAAAAGTGTGCCGCTTTTAGCCTCAAAGGATGCATTGAGAAAAAGCATGGAAGAAAACTATGGCAGCTACGTTACAAGTCCACTTATAGAAAAATGGATTAATGATCCTCAAAATGCACCTGGCAGGCTAACCTCCAGTCCCTGGCCGGACCGGATAGAAATTCAATCAATTAAAAAGATATCAAAAGTTACTTATGAGGTTAAGGGAGAAATAATCGAAATAACAAGTACTGAAATGATAGATGGCGGCTATGCAGCTAAGCGGCCTATTACGCTCTTAGTAAAAAAGACCAATAATAGATGGATGATTTACCATGTCACTCTGGGCAGTTACAGGAAAACAACTTCAATTGTATATGAAAATAAAGAATATGGCTTTAATTTTATTCTTCCTGAGAGTTGGCAGGACTATAAAATTCTAACTGATAAATGGGAAGGGTATTCAATTAAAGAAGCTAAAAGCGGTAAAATTGTTAAAATCGGTCCTGTTATATACATCAGACATCCAAAGTGGTCTGAGAAAGCTAAGCGGCAGGATATTCCAATTATGGTATTTACAATAGAAGAGTGGAACTCTTTGCAAAAGGAGGAATTCCATATTGGCGCTGCACCAATAGGCCCAAAGGAGCTTGGACGAAATTCAGAATATGTTTTTGCACTTCCGGCCAGGTATAACTTTAAATTTTATGAAGGCTATGAAGAAGTAGAATATATTATAAACAGTAATTCTCTTGAACCAACCAAATTAGAAAGGCCGGCTATAACTAGCTGGCCTGCTCTTCATTTAATTTATCCACATATTCATAAACGGACTTGGCATCTTTAAAGCATATCCCGTGGATACCTAGTTCCCTGGCTGCTTCTATGTTTTTATCAAAATCATCGATGAAGACACATTCCTCAGGTTCCAGGCTGTATTTATTAAGAAGTAATTCGTATATCTCCTTTTCAGGCTTCAACAGCTTAACACGGCATGAAATCACCATTCCGTCGGCTTCCTTTATAAAACTGAATTTATTATAGATATATTCAAAAGCTGTTTCATGAAAATTGGAAAGAAGGTAAATTCTGCATCCGCTGCTTTTTAAATAGCCGAGAAGTGTTATGGATTCTTCCATAGGAATAAGAATTTCACTCCAGTTTCCCATAATACATTTTATCTCTTTTTCCAGGGAGGGCTGTCTGCTGCAAAATCTCATTACAGCCTCTTCCTGAGAAATAGTTCCTCTGTCTAAAGACTGCCACTCGGGACTTTTAAATATAGTTTCGTACAAAGTATTAACTGTTTCCTCATTACCAAATTTCTTTTCCAAATATTCCATAGGATCAAATGATAAAAGTGTATTTCCAATATCAAATATTATATTCTTAATCATAAAAATCTCCTTAAAATTAAATTATAAGATACAAGTAACCTTTTATTAATTATACAATAAAATTACATAATTTGCAGGGATGATTAATGAAAAATTGTATCTATTGCAAATACCGCCTCTATGAGTTATCTTAAAGTATACACAAAAACAAAGGAGAAAATGAATGGAAATAAAAGAGATAAAGGGAGATACCTATTGTATTGATACAGGAATGTCGTATATACCTTTTTATAAGATTAACGATGAAGAAATAATTATGCTGGATACAGGCTGGGCAAAGGGAGAGCGAAAAGGGATAGATAAGATTTTGGAAGAAAACAATTTTAAGGTAGTTGGCATTATAAACAGCCATGCCCACATAGATCATATTGGAAATAATTCATACCTTAAGGAGAAATATAACTCCATTATTGCTATGCCATCCTATGAAGCTCTGGTATGCAGCTCTACAGTAAATCTAAAGGTTTATTACAGCAGTCAGACATTAACAGATGTCACTGAACATTATGGGCATATGGTTTGTGAAACGGATATTATGATTTCTGATGACCAGAATAAAATATATGTATGCGGAATTAAATTTAAAATTGTTCATACACCGGGGCACAGTCCTGCCCATATATGCATTATCACTCCTGATAATGTAGCTTATTTAGGAGATGCACTGATAAGCTATGAAGTTATGGAAGGTGCTAAGATGCCTTACGCTTATATACTCAGAGAGGATTTAAGCAGCAAAGCAAAGCTTTATGACTTAAAATGCAGTAAATACGTAGTGGCTCACAAAGGAATGTATGACGACATCACAAATCTTATAACTGATAATATTGATTTTTATAAGAATAGAGCAGAAAGAATTTATAATTTTATTGTAGGCAGCATGACAATGGAAGATATTTTAAAGACTGTAATTAAAAATTTCCATATTAATGTGAAAACCAGATTCAAATATGCCAAAATAGAAAGAATGTTAAGGTCTTACGTAGAATATTTGTATGAAACAGGAAAAATTGAACTGATTATGGAGGATGGATTTATTAAATATCACCCCTGGGGCGGAAAAACTAACCAAATATCATAAGTACTGTTCTGAAAGAAATGAAATGAGATGCTCCATTATAATGGAGCACCCCTTAAATTATTAAGCAATGTTTAATTTATTCAACTGGCCCGAAAATCTTGTTTGTTTTTATCTGAGCATTTCTGTCTGCTAATAAAAGGATGTTATCTCCACCGTTAATGATTGTATCACCTCGAGTGATAATGGTATCTTTTCCGCGGGAGATAGCTATAAGTGCAGCATTTGCAGGAATTATCAAATCTTTTATTGCCTTATTTGCAGCTTTGGAATGAACATCAACTTTCACCTGTACAATTGAATAATTACCGGGATTTATTTTCATCAGCGTTAATATGTTTTTAAGATCCATTCCTTCAACAACAATATGGCTCATTAAAAAACTTTTAAAAACAAAGGATATATAAGCGCAGGAAAACATTTATGATATTTATCTATTCACATCCTGCAAAATAAATATTCGCTATCTAATTTTATGGAAAATTTTAGTAGTCCTATATAAAAAATGTAAACGTTTTGCAAATAATTATAAAAGTTTTTAAATTATCAGCTTTTTTTATTGATGTATGTGGATTACTACTATATAATAAAAGAAATAATTATGAATGTTTATGCTTATAACGACAAAAATGTTCGTTAAAAAGAAAACATTAAATTTAGTTAGGAGGACTAAACATGGAATTTAAAAGAGTTCTGGTTGCAAATAGAGGGGAAATTGCAATTAGAATATTCAGGGCTTGCAGTGAGCTTGGCATAAGGACGGTAGCAATTTATTCAGCAGAAGATAAGAATTCATTATTTAGATCAAAGGCGGATGAGGCATATCAAATAGGAGAAAACAAGGGTCCTGTAGAGGCATATCTAAATATTGATGAAATAATAGACTTGGCACTGAAAAAAGGTGTCAATGCAATACATCCCGGATATGGATTCCTTTCTGAAAATCCTGAATTTGCAAGAAAATGTACGGAAGCAGGTATTGAATTTATCGGACCAACAAGTTATATGATGGATCAGCTTGGTGATAAGATAAAATCAAAAATTGTTGCTAAAGAAGCAGGTGTTCCCGTAATCCCTGGTGTTGAAAAACCTATTGAATCTGAGGAAGAGGCTAAAGAGTTTGCTGCTTCCTGTGGATATCCTGTAATGCTGAAAGCAGCTGCCGGGGGCGGCGGAAGAGGCATGAGAATAGTAAGGAAATCTGAAGATCTTATTTCTTCATACTACAGTGCAAAGAGCGAGGCAAGAAAGGCCTTTGGAATAGATGATATTTTTATAGAAAAATATCTTGAGAAGCCAAAGCATATAGAAGTTCAGATTCTTGGAGATAAATACGGAAACATAGTCCACCTTTATGAAAGAGACTGTTCAATCCAGAGAAGACATCAGAAATTGATTGAATTTACTCCTGCCATAGCAATATCTGAAGAAAAAAGACAAGCAATTTGCAAGGATGCTGTTAAAATTGCAAAGCAGGTAGGCTACAGAAGTGCAGGAACAGCAGAATTTCTTGTAGATACAAATGGAAACCATTACTTTATAGAAATGAACCCAAGAATCCAGGTTGAACATACCATAACAGAAATGGTTACAGGAATAGACATTGTTCAGGCTCAGCTGCTGATAGCACAGGGATATAAGCTGGATTCACCGGAAATTGGAATAAAGTCACAGGATGATATAAAACCAAGAGGATATTCAATTCAGTGCAGAATCACCACAGAAGATCCTTCAAATAATTTTGCCCCTGACACAGGAAAGATTGAAACCTACAGGACTTCATCAGGATTTGGTGTAAGGCTTGACGGCGGTAACGGATTTGCTGGTGCCTATATCAGCCCTTATTATGACAGCCTGCTTGTAAAGATAATATCCTATGGAAGAACCTTTGAAGATGCTATTAGAAAAGCAGTACGTTCAGTAAAAGGAACAAGCATTACAGGAATTAAGACAAATTCATCCTTTATCATAAATGTATTAAATAATGACACATTTAAAAAAGGATTATGCGAAACTAACTTTATTGCAGAGAATCCGGAGCTTCTGGATATAATTCCTCATAAAGACCAGGAGCAAAGAATTTTAAATTATCTGGGGGATATTATAGTCAACGAAGGCAGAAATAAAATTAAGGAATTTGATGTTCCGGTAGTTCCAAAGGTTATAATTCCAGATAATCTTACAGGGACAAAACAAATTTTAGATCAGATGGGACCTGATGGCCTTGTTAAATGGATACGGAGCCAGAAGAAGCTTCTTTTAACAGATACAACAATGAGAGATGCCCAGCAGTCCCTTATGGCCACAAGAGTAAGGACAAGGGATATACTGAAGATAGCTGAAGACACATCTGTTCTCGGAAAGGATCTTTTTTCACTTGAAATGTGGGGAGGAGCTACCTTTGATGTTGCTTATAGATACCTTCATGAATCACCCTGGGAAAGGCTCCATGAACTTAGAAAGAAGATCCCAAATCTGCTGTTCCAGATGCTTCTTCGGGGAGCTAATGCAGTAGGATATAAAAATTATCCTGACAATGTTATAAGAGAATTTGTAAGGCAATCGGCGGATTCTGGAATAGATGTATTTAGAATATTTGACTCTTTAAACTGGTTGGAGGGAGTCAAGGTAGCTGTAGACGAGGTACTTAAAACAGGAAAAGTAGCAGAAGTGGCTATGTGCTATACAGGAGACATTCTTGACAAAAGCAGAAGTAAATATAACATTGAGTATTATGTGAATAAAGCTAAAGAGATTGAAAAAATGGGTGCCCACATACTTGCTATTAAAGATATGTCCGCACTTCTTAAGCCCTATGCTGCATTTGAACTTATTTCTGCATTGAAAAATGAAATATCAATTCCTATACACCTTCATACCCATGATACCAGCGGAAATGGTGTTGCATCTGTACTTATGGCGGCAGAAGCAGGGGTTGACATTGTAGATACTGCTTTTAACAGTATGTCAGGACTTACAAGCAGTCCGGCACTTAATTCTATAGTTGCAGCTCTTGAAAATACCGGCAGGGATACAGAAATTAAACTTGACGGCATACAGAGAATAAGTGATTACTGGGGTGCTGTAAGACCTGTATATAAACAGTATGAATCCGATCTTAAATCAGGTACTGCAGAAATCTATAAGTATGAGATACCCGGCGGTCAGTATTCAAATTTAAAACCTCAGGTGGAAAGCTTTGGCCTTGGACATAGATTTTATGAAATTAAACAGATGTATAAGGATGTTAATGAACTTCTTGGAGATATAGTAAAGGTTACGCCTTCCTCGAAAATGGTTGGAGACTTAGCGATTTTCATGGTTAAGAATGACCTGACAGCTAAAAATATTTGTGATAAGGGAAGAGACTTAGCTTTTCCTGACTCGGTTGTTGATTATTTTAAGGGAATGATGGGGCAGCCTGAAGGAGGATTCCCGGAGCAGCTTCAAAAGATTGTTCTTAAGGGTGCTCAGCCCATAACCTGCAGGCCCGGAGAACTTCTCCCACCTGAAGATTTTGAAAAGGATGAAAAATATCTGAAAGAAAAGTATGGAACAGAAGTAGTCTCAAAAAAACAAGTTATTTCATTTGCATTATATCCAAAGGTATATGAGGACTACCTTAAGTTCAAGATAGAATATGGAGACCTTAGCAGAATGGGAAGCGATATATTCTTCCATGGACTTTATGAAGGTGAGACCTGTGAGGTTGAAATAGCAGATGGAAAGATATTAATTACTAAGCTTCTTAACGTTGGAATGCTGGACAGTGAGGGAAACAGGACTGTTACATTTGAAGTCAATGGATTCAGAAGAGAAATAAAGATTAAAGACAAAATTGCACATACTGCAGGGGTGAGCGCTAATAGCTATACACAGATGGCAGATCCTGAAAACAAGATGGAGCTTGGAGCAAGCATACCCGGAACAGTACTTAAGGTTCTTGTTAAAGAAGGGGATGTGGTTAAGGAAGGTCAAAGTCTTGTAGTCATTGAAGCTATGAAAATGGAAACAAATATTACAGCGTCTCTCCCTGGAAAGGTTGATGCTGTAACTGTAAAAGAAGGACAGCAGGTTAAAACTGGAGAACTTCTAGTAAAATTAGTTTAACAGGATTAATTAAGGTCTAAATAAAACTCAAGTGTTTACCGGTGAAGATAGTGAATTAACTATCTTCATCGGTTTTATTTTGCCTAAGAATATCAGAACTATATCTTTATTTCAGTCAGGTATCAGGGCTCTGGTGTGTGGCTTTGCAAGAACCAAAAACTGAATCACTCTTTCTGCATCTTTTGAATACTTTAATAATGAATGATGTAAAAGGAGCTGAAGATATTGCAGATACATGTTGTCAGGCCAGGGGACACCCTCTGGAGGATATCTCAAATCTATAGAATACCGGTAAATCAATTAATCCAATCAAATCAGATACAAAATCCAGGAAATTTAGTAGTAGGACAGACAATAGTTATTCCAATCTGGGGTAAATACCATTTTGTAAAGCCGGGAGAGAGCTTATACCAGATAAGCAGGCTTTACAATGTTCCAATATCAGAGATAATAAGAATAAACCAGATTAAAAATCCGAGCAGTATTCCTGCAGGTTTAAGACTTTACATCCCCCAGGCACCCCGTCCTACAGTGGATGTGGGAGCGTATATTGATCCAAGGATAACGGGAGCAAATTCACCTCAGGAAGTGGATAAGGTAGGAGAAAACCTGACTTTTCTCCAAATTTTCAGCTATGCTGTGAACCGGGATGGTACTCTGACACCTGTAATTGACCAGCCTTCAATTAATGCAGCATACAAAGATCGGGTCGTTCCTCTGATGGTACTAACGAATTTCGAAAACGGAACCTTCAGTACTGAACTGGCTACAGTGGTATTAACAGATGAAGCACTGCAGAATAAGATACTTGATGAGGCACTCCGGGTTATGGAGGAAAAGGGTTATCAGGGCCTTGATTTTGACTTTGAATACCTGGGAGCTGAAAACCGTGAGAGATATAATGCATTTTTGAGAAAAGCCAGGGTAAGGCTGAAGGAAAAAAATTATTTCATATCATCTGCCCTGGCTCCAAAGCTATCAGCTGATCAAAAAGGTGTTCTTTATGAAGGCCACGACTACAAGGCTCATGGCCAGATTATGGATTTCATTTTCTTTATGACCTATGAGTGGGGATGGTCAGGAGGTCCGCCTATGGCTGTTTCTCCAATCAATCAGGTTCGAAAAGTAATGGAGTATGCTATATCTGAAGTGCCGCGAAGTAAAATCATGATGGGTATACCCCTCTATGGATATGACTGGACTCTTCCCTATGTAAAAGGCGGCAGGTTTGCCAGGTCCATAAGCTCTCAGCAGGCAATTGCACTGGCCCTTAAATACGGCGCTGCTATTGAATACGATACAGTATCCCAGGCACCTCACTTTAATTACGTTGATGAGCAGGGGAGAAAACATGAAGTTTGGTTTGAGGATGCAAGGAGTATACAGGCAAAGTTTAACCTGGTTAAGGAGCTTGGAATAAGAGGCTTCTTTTACTGGGTACTTGGCAGGGATTTTCCACAGAACTGGCTGCTGCTGCAGGATAATTTTGTACCTAGAAAGAGAGTACCATAAATGAAAATAAGTGAGTTTTCTTGAAGCAGGTTATTAAGCAGCAGTAATTTTATGAAAAAAAGAATACCTAACGCAGTAATTTATGCATATCACCAAGGAGGTAACGATGATGTACAATGATTTTATAATTTACTATTTCCCTGATGAAATAGTATTAAAAATTGCAAAAGTTAATAGAGAATAATATGAAATGAGTTATATGAATGAAACAATCATTAAAAACTGGTATTTACTATTCGGCTGGAATTGTTTAATAAATTTTACATCCACCTGGGTATTTCTCCCAGGAGAATGCAGATTTAATAACCTTATGACATAAAATGTGATTTTTATGTCATAAGGTTACATTCATAAAGTATACTTATCAATATTCTTATGCCTCTTTTTTCATGTTATCTGAATTGGTGGTCTTATATTAAATAAACTTAAAAATTGTAAGCGGAAGTTTATATTTAAACAATCTTTAAATTCTACTTTATTTTATTAGAATTCATAAATTTTTTTAAATCCTTTTTTATCATTAAAAAATAACTTGGGACTGCATAAACTAATATACCCATTGTGAATATCTGAGGAATAGCTAAGCCAAATAATACTTCAAGTCCATCACCAAAGTAGTATGAACCCAGGCCTACTAAGAAAAGATTCAGTATATAAAATACCAGGTTTATATTAAAATTCGATATCCCTTTAGATATTAGATATACAATAAAAGCTGCACAAACTAGACCTAATATCGATGAGCCTGCTACTAATATAGGAGATTTTGATGAACTGGTTAATATAAATAATGCTGCTTCTAATAATTCTCTAAAAAATGTTATAGCAGCAATAATAAATATACCCTTTTGGCTTAAAGTTATAAAATGCTGGTCAGGAGTGGCATTGAGAGATTTGTTTTTTCTTAATAAAACTACGCTGTATAATACTAATATTGCCAATACTATCCCCAACACACCATCAAATAAGTCTCCTGCAGTACCGTTTAAGGAAGCTGCTGATGAAAATATTACAGAACCCATTATTGCTGCAAGAATCGTTCCCAGAGCTCCCCCTTTAAACACGTTTTTACTCATTCCATACATTTTATTTTTATTAAAGTAAACTACCAATGGAATGATGACTAAAAATATTTCTATACCTTCTCTTAAACATATTATAAATGGAGCAAACAATGTTTATCACCTCTTAATCGTTATTTGTAGATATATCTACTTATTATATAATATGAAAAATTTAAGGAAGGTGATTCACTTCATATGTTTGACAGGCAGTTAAACCATGGACGTTGGGTATACATATTATAAGCTTCACCGAATTTATAACAGAGGGAAACTGTAAGTCTGGATTATCATCCTAAAGCCAAAACATTTACGAATAATGCCGACAATGCAGCAGGGCTTTCAGCAAGAGAAATTATAGAAACCTCAGATTATAAAATAAAAATCTGAGGTTTCTTATGCCAAAATAAACTGGAATATAATATAAAATAATTTAGAACAGTCCTTTATTGTATATTATATTGAAAGTTTGTAAATAATTGCTCAACGAGGGAGTGATTATTAATGGTTAAAAAGTCAATTAGTTTAGTTTTGTTATTTTTGATAGTTCTTACTGGATGTGCCAACAAGTCTGCTGTAAGTAATAAAACTTCTATAAATGTAATAACTAATGAAAATAGTACCGGTAATGGTAAATTAATTCCATTTGAGTATGCTTTTACTGGTTTTGTATTTGTAGATGATGTGGTTAATGATTTGCCCATTGGTACAAAGGTTTTTAATACACAGCAGGAATGGAACAGCTTTGCAGGTAAATCTTTTCCATATGATGATATACCATTACCTGTATATTCCGGAGGCATAGATTTTACAAAATATTCACTAATATATTATTCCATACTTGATGCTAAAGGTGATTTTTATGCAAAAGCATGGCAAATAGATAAAATTACAGTAGAAAATCAGCAATTAAACGTAACTGCAAAAGAATTGGATGGTAAGTTAACAATTACAGCCAATAACTCCGAAAGAAAAGGTGGTCATAGATATATAATTCTTGCCACTGCAGAAAAAAAATATCTGCAGAATATAAAGTAATTAGTTTACAAATTTCTTCTATCAGCCTATATCTTAAATTACCGTATAAAAAAATTTTACGCCCCTGGGGTGAAAATTTGTCTTGACTTGGATTTCAAAAAGTGATATATAAAAAGTATGGATTAGCACTCACATGATACGAGTGCTAATAAAAAATATTTTTTAATTGTGATTTGTGTCAAAACAAACTAAATTAAAGTATGTATAGTTTTATAATGAAGGGAGAAATTTATATGGAAACTAAAGAATTTAAAACAGAATCTAAAAGAATTCTAGATCTGATGATCCACTCAATTTATACTAACAGGGAGATTTTTTTAAGAGAGCTTATCTCCAATGCCAGCGATGCAATTGATAAAATTTATTATAAGACATTGGCGGATGATTCTTTAAAATTTGAAAAAGAAAACTACTATGTAAAAATAACAGCAGACAAAAAAAATAGAATATTAAAGGTATCCGATACAGGTATTGGAATGACAAAAGAGGAGCTGGATGAAAATCTTGGAGTTATAGCAAAAAGCGGATCCCAAAAATTCAAGGAAGAAAATGAAATAAAGGATGGTTATGATATAATCGGACAGTTTGGAGTAGGTTTTTACTCTGCATTTATGGTTTCTGATAATGTCACTGTTATAAGTAAGGCTTTTGGAAGCAATGAAGCTTATAAATGGGAGTCTGAAGGTGCAGAGGGCTATACAATAGAACCCTGCGAAAAAGACACTTGTGGTACTGATATAATAATGAAGATAAAAGAAAACACTGAAGATGAGCATTATGATGAGTATCTTGAGGAGTACAAGCTAAAATCAATTATAAAGAAATACTCTGATTTCGTAAGATATCCAATTAAAATGGATGTTACAGGCAGCAAGCTTAAAGAGGGCAGTGACAAAGAATACGAGGATGTTACAGAAGAGAAAGTAATAAACAGCATGGTTCCTATCTGGAGAAAAAACAAAAATGAGCTTAAAGACGAAGACTACGACAATTTCTATTCAGAAAAGCACTATGGCTTTGATAAACCGCTGAAACATATCCATATAAGTGTGGACGGAGCAGTTAATTACAATGCAATTTTATATATTCCGGAAAATATACCTTATGATTATTATACTAAGGAATATGAAAAGGGCCTGGAGCTTTATTCCAGCGGCGTTATGATCATGAATAAATGCAGCGAGCTGCTTCCTGATTATTTTGGATTTGTAAAAGGCATAGTTGATTCTGAGGATTTATCCCTTAATATATCCAGGGAAGTACTTCAGCATGACAGGCAGCTTAAAATCATTGCTAAAAACATAAAAACAAAAATAAAAAATGAATTAGAAGGTATGCTGAAAAATGACAGGGAAAATTACGAAAAGTTTTATAAAGCCTTTGGAAGACAATTAAAGTATGGTGTATACAGCGACTTTGGAAGTGAAAAAGATGTACTGCAGGATTTATTGATGTTCTATTCATCAAAAGAAAAGAAAATGGTTACTTTAGATGAATATGTTTCAAAGATGCCGGCGGAGCAAAAATATATTTATTATGCTTGCGGTGAGTCAAATGAGAAAATCGATAAGCTGCCCCAGACAGATATGGTAAAGGATAAGGGATATGAAATTCTTTACTTTACGGATGATGTTGATGAATTTGCAATAAAAATGATTATGAAATATAAGGAGAAGGAATTCAAATCTGTATCCGGCGGCGATTTAGGCATAGAGGAGGATAAGAAAACCTCCAAAGAAGAAGAGGAAGTAAATAAGGGCCTTTTTGAAAGCATGAAAACTATTCTTGGAGATAAGGTTAAAGAAGTTAAAGCATCAAAAAGATTAAAGAACCATCCGGTATGTTTTTCAAATGAGGGTGAACTTTCAATAGAAATGGAAAAGACATTAAATGCAATGCCAAACAGTGAAAATATTAAAGCTGAAAAGGTATTGGAAATAAACACAAATCATGAAGTGTTTAAGGCTTTGAAGGATTCTTTTGATAATGATAAAGAGAAGCTGGAGCTATACACGAATTTATTATACAATCAGGCTCTTCTTATTGAAGGATTAACAATAAGCGATCCTGTAGAATTTACAAATAATATCTGTAAGATAATGAAATAATAAGAAGTAATTAAATACCCTATAGAGCAGAAAATTAAATCTGCTGATATAGGGTATTTTGATTTTTTAATACCTAAAGAATCAGGTATAATAACAGAGTTCATTATAAAATAAAAACCAAAGATTAATATCCAACTAATGATTTTTAATGGAAATATTACGATACTATGTTTTAAATATTTATTGGGTTGCAAAATAATTTTTAAAAGGGAAATTTTAAAATTTCATTAAAGAAGTTAATTTTATAAAATTTTATAATGAAATTGGGGTGTATTGGTAGTTATGGGTGATATAATTATATTGTGCGATTATTTATATTAGGGGGGGGAAGTTTATGGAAGACGAGTTCATTAATAATACTGAGACATTATTAGCAACTGTTGTCAGATTATTTGCTATAGATGGTTGTGCAAAAGAAGTGGCAGTTTTAGCTAATTCAAAATCATATGTTGAACAAACTGACTGTGGTGGTTGGAATAGCGATATTTATGGTTATACAATAAATTTAAAAGTTAATTTAAACTTATATACCCAGATAGAAAGTGTAAGAAATGAGATAGAAGAAAATATTAAAACAAAATTAAATTCAATTGTTGTTGATAATTGGCACTACTATGAAAAAATATTAATTTCACCTGAATTATCAAAGGATCCAGATTGGCGTGTAAAGGCAAATAATTGGTTGAAGGGGGATACAATTTCAAATCAAGGGAGAGTCAGATCAGATAATATTGCATCAAAATCATGTGATGGTTTATTATTTAGA
>Ga0172378_10004490_pt1 | contig 13052 bp, 9 predicted proteins | sample GrowelOW332metaG_FD_119755 | JGI IMG/M metagenome (GOLD analysis project Ga0172378, IMG submission 119755) | Groundwater microbial communities from an aquifer near a municipal landfill in Southern Ontario, Canada - Pumphouse #3_1 metaG | ecosystem: Environmental > Aquatic > Deep subsurface >...
AAAAACACCGAGATTCGAGCTCCTTTTTCCGGAGTGGTTATGAAACATCTGGTTCGAGAAGGAGAAAATTACTTCTTTTACCCAAATTTATCCCCCGGTATGTCACCCAGCTCAGGAATTGTCAGCTTGATGCAGATTGATCCTGTTCTTATCAAGATTAAAGTAAACGAGAAGGACTTGAATCAAATAAGAATCGGACAGAAAGCAATGATAAAAACGGATGCGATAAAAGGTACCTCGTTTACGGGCAAGATTACCAAAATCTCACCTCTCCTAAGCACAATTTCTCATAGTGCAGATGTAGATATAGCTGTTGCGAACAGCCACCACAGACTAAAGCCGGGAATGTCATGTACAGTTGAATTGCAATTACCAGCACAGAGAGGGACCATGATTCCGAAATTTGCACTTCTGCAACAAGCCGGCACCAAAGATCAATATGTATACCTCATCAAAAATAATACTGCCCAACGTAAAGTTGTTAATGTCTTGTCTTACTTCGGGGATTGGGCAGTGGTAGACAATCTTGCCGCGGGACAGATAGTTGCCCTTGATGGCAAGAATAAACTATCCGATGGAAGTCAGGTAGTGATCTCAGGAGAGAAATAAAATGCGTTTACCCCAGATAGCAGTCAAAAATCCTGTATTCACAGCAATGGTGTTTGTAGCCATTCTGATATTCGGATTAGTCTCGCTATTTAGTCTTCCTAAAGATGTGCTGCCCGATATCGAATTGCCTACATTGACTGTCATGACAATCTATCCTGGTGCCAGTGCTCGAGAAGTAGAGGAACAGGTTTCAAAAAAGCTGGAAACTTACTTAGCGGCAGCCAGTAACCTAAAATCCATCAAATCAAATTCACGTGAGAACGTATCATTCGTAATAATGCAGTTTAATTGGGGTGAAAACCTGGATCAAGCCTCAAACAATATTAGAGATCTTATAGAATTTGCTAAGACAGATCTTCCGTCGGAAGCTGGAACCCCTATTATATATAAATTTACCAGCTCAGTGATGCCCGTTTTAGTATATAATATTGAAGCTGATGAAAGCTTCAATGGCTTGAATAAGATTTGTGAAGACCAAGTAACAAATCGCATTCAGCGCTTATCTGGTGTGGGGACAACCATTGTTATCGGTCAGCCGGAACGAGAAATCGTAGTGCAATGTAATCCGTTTCAATTGGCGGCTTTTAATCTCACTCCATCGGAAATAGCGCAGGCCTTGAAAATGCAGAATATTTCTATTCCCGCCGGGATGATTGACGATGGTAAGATGGGAATTTCGGTGCGCATGCCCGCTGAATTTGGCAGTATCGAAGAAATCTCCCAGATGCCAATTTCCAGTTTCAATGGCGAGATAATTCGCGTTTGTGATGTCGCGACAGTTAAAGATACTATGAAGAATAGTGACTGTTATATTCATTCTTTCGGGAAAAAATCTGTGATAATGCTCGTTCAGAAACAGTCAGACGCGAACACTTTAACAGTTGCCAAAGCAGTGAAAAAAGAAGTTAAAGCAATCCAGAATTCTCTCCCACAGGACGTTAAAATTACCGAGCTGATGGACATGTCAGAACTGGTTTCAGAGTCAATCAACAATTTAAGCAGTTCAATCTTTTATGCTGCCTTCTTTGTCATCCTTGTTGTCCTGTTCTTTCTTAAGGATTTTCACAGTAGCTTAATCATTATTATGACCATTCCCTTCTCTCTGGTTTCGGCATTCATATTCATGCTCCTTTCAGGCTATACAATCAATATCATATCTCTGATTGCTCTGGCAGTGACTATAGGGATGGTGGTCGATAATGCAATTGTAATATTGGAGAATATTACCCGCCATATAGAAAATGGAACTCGCTCAAAAGAGGCTGCCATTTTTGGTACTGGAGAAATGGGCATGGCAATTACTGGGTCCACTTTGACTACGATTGTAGTTTTCTTACCGATGATATTTATGAGCGGACTTGTCGGTATTATGTTCAAACAATTGGCTGTTATAGTAACTGTAACGTTGCTAGCTTCATTATTTACTGCTCTAACTTTGACTCCCATGCTGTCATCGAAACTTCTGAAAGTACCTGTGAAAGGGAGGGTAAGGAAGCATCACAAGCTCTACAATATATGTGAAGCAATTCTCCATTATATCGGCGAGGTCTATGCAAAGACACTAAATTTTTCGCTTAATAACCGGAAAATTGTCTTGTGGGCTTTTATAACAATCTTCTGTATTACAATTGCCTTAAGCTTCACGATAGGAACTGGATATATCCCGAATGTGGATGCTGGGGATTTGAATGCCGTCATAGAATTGGATGTCGGCGTCAATGCCAAAGAAACCGAAAGAGTTGCCGCTATGGTTGAGCAGATTTTCTTGGAAGAGGTCCCTGAGTTACGCTCCATGTACTCCGTATCGGGACAAACAGACCAGGGACTTTTAACTTCTGTCGGTTTCAAAGAGGGAATAAATGTTAGCACAATCGGTGCCAAGCTTGTTCTACCAGAAGATCGCAAGCGCTCTGCTGCAGAAATTGCTCAAGTCCTCAGACAAAGAATTGAACAGATTCCGGAGGTTGAGAAGATGAATGTAGTAAGTGGCAGTATTCTTATGGATGCCGTGTTAGGAAACGTCAAACCTATTGAAGTGAAGATCACTGGTAATAATTTAGATGATATAGAATTAACAGCAGGAAGCATAGAACAGAAGCTGCGCAAATTGCCGTTTCTGGTTAATCTTGAATCATCGGTAGATGCTGGTAAACCAGAAATTCGGGTGATTGTTGATAAGGACAAAGCCAGTACCCTCGGAATAAATCCAGCCATAATAGGCATGACTTTGAGACAGAGCATTTTTGGCGTTGCTGCCAGTGAATATAAAGACCGTGGCGATGCTTATGATATTACGGTAAGATATGCCCCAGAATTCAGAAATAATATCGACCAGTTGAAGAATGTCAGCATCAACACCTTGACTGGTCAAACCATCTCTCTGGGATCTATAGCTACCATTGAAGAAGGGCGAGGGATCTCTGAAATCAAACATGAAGCTCAACAGAGAGTTGTGTATCTTAGCGCTGATATTGATCAAATCTCTTTGAACAAAGCTGTAAAAATAGTGAACAACACCATTCAGGATATCGAAACCCCTTCTGGAATATCTGTTGACATAGGCGGTCAAATCACAGACCAACGAGAAACATTTAGGGACCTGACCATGCTTTTTATACTTGGAATGATTTTAGTCTATATGGTCATGGCCTCATTATTCGGAACCTATCGTGATCCATTCATCATTATTTTCGCCGTTCCCATGGCATTAACCGGTGTAATCTGGGCTTTTGTTATCTGCCATGTCACGCTAAATATTGTCAGCTTTTTCGGGATCGTGATGCTGCTTGGGATCGTTGTGAATAATGGTATCGTGTTAGTGAATTATACAAATCTGCTCAGAGCCAGAGGACAAAACTTAAAAGAATCATTAATTAATGCTGGGAAATCGCGCGTGAGACCAGTATTGATGACGGCTTTTACCACGATTTTCGGGATGGTACCTATGGCATTGAGTACGGGTTTAGGATCAGAAATCTGGCGTCCTTTTGGGATATCCGTGATTGGAGGTCTTTTAATATCAACCCTCATAACTTTGATTTTAATCCCAGTATTCTATTATTTTGCCCATCACAGAGAAGAAAACCGAGGTGCTCTATGACTACGTTTTGCATCAGTTGCGATATTAGCTATTTAGATGATATGTTGCAGCACATGTCAAAGCTCGGATTGAGCAATTTTCTGATCCTAGATCGAGTTTTAGGGAAGTACCCTCAAGGTGAACCACGATTAGATAGCTCGATATGGCCTGGTTATAATGCAATGATTATCATCCAGGTAACAGAAGACGAAGCCGAACAGCTCAAGACCTTGATCCTTAGGATAAATCAGGAATCCTTGACCAATCTTGAATACGTATATTGGTTTGAAATACCACTCCTTTCCACCAACCTGATAAGCATGTGTTATCCAAATCCAACTGAACAAACAGGTGTTTGATGCCTACCACGATAACAAAATATCGTGTGCCACGAAACAGCTGGAAGATAACCGGCTATGTTTTCATTTCGTACTTAATAGAATTATGGCTTAATGGGATAACAACCTATCCTCTACCTGGGCATAACGTAACAATATGCCTCAATGCATCTGCATTCATTATTTTGAGCCATATAATTCGGAGCAGAGCTGCTGGAATAGAGCAACAAGAAAGAATTGTAACAAATCCAGCGCTCTTAAGGATTATGGCGCCCTTCTGGTCTACGAAACAAAGAATTGGACTTAGGGCTTTAGGATTGTTTCTACACAAGTGGAGAAACAGAAGCATTATTATTAACCAGAAGAGGTTAGAGGATATAAGTTATGCTTAAATTCCCTGATGGCATTAGTATAGTTGGAACTGGATCCTATGTTCCGGATAAAATCGTTTCTAATTTCGATTTGGAAAAGATGGTGGATACAACCGATGAATGGATAACAACAAGAACGGGAATACAAGAACGCAGAATTGCACAAGCTTCTGAGGCTGCTTCTGATCTTGCTCTTAAAGCAGGATCAATAGCTCTCAAGCAAGCTGGTATAGCTGCCAAAGAAGTCGATTTATTGATTGTTGCCACTCAATCACCAGATTATCAATTACCTTCAACTGCAGCCGTTATCCAACCTAAACTTGGGCTAAAGAATGCTGTCTGTTTTGATATATCTGCAGCATGTTCAGGTGCAATTTATGCTTTAATTATGGCTGAATCATTGATGAAAACTTGTAATTATAATACTGCTATGATCATTGGAACTGATGTATTATCAAAATCAGTTGATTGGTCGGACAGAAGTACATGTGTTCTGTTTGGAGATGGTGCTGGAGCAATAGTATTAAAAATGAATATTAAAGGCAGAAATCTTATCTCGTTCGACTGGGGTTCCGATGGCTCCGGAGTTGATTTTCTAAAAATTCCAGCAGGTGGTTCAAGAAATCCTATTTTGGCAAGTAACATAGATCAAAATCAACAATACTTAAAAATGGATGGGAAAAAGGTCTATAAACATGCAACTGATATGATGTATCATTCGGTTTTGAGAGCGTTAAATCAAGCACAATTAAAGAAAAATAATATAGACTTACTTATCCCACATCAGGCAAACATACGAATATTAAAGACTGTTGCCAAAAAACTATCTCTTCCGCAGGATAAAATTATGATCAATCTTGATAAATATGGGAACACCGCAGCAGCATCAATCCCCATTGCTTTAGATGAAGCTATAGTTCAAGGTAAAATCCAAAGTGGAGATATTGTCGTATTAACCGCTTTTGGCGCAGGTCTAACCTGGGGGTCTATTATATTATGCTGGTAGAGAATGATATTTTGGTACGCGAAGTTATAACCAAAAAAGAATTGCGAAAATTCGTCAAGTTTCCTCTAAAATTATATCAGGGAAACAAGTATTTTGTTCCGCAATTAATTAGCGAAGAGATGAGCCTTTTTGACAAAGCTAAGAACCCGGCTTATGAATTCTGTGAGGTCAAGTTATGGTTAGCCTATCGGAATGATGAAGTCGTCGGCAGGATAGCGGGGATAATCAATCATAACTATAACCAAAAGTGGCAAAAGCAAAGTTGTCGATTTGGGTGGATTGATTTCATCGACGATGATGATGTCTCCAAAGCACTGCTTGATAGGGTCGAAGCTTGGGCTAAGGCACAGGGTATGGATGAAGTTCAAGGTCCGCTGGGTTTTTCTGACTTGGATCCGGAAGGGATGCTGATCGAAGGTTTTGCAGAATTAAGTAATATAGCGACGATCTATAACTATCCATATTATCCTCAACATCTTGCCAAATTGGGTTATAACAAAGATGCTGATTGGGTGGAATATCAAATTCAGGTTCCTGAGCAGATTCCGGAGAAAATAGATCGGATTGCTCAGATTGTGCTGAAGAAGCATAACTTGAGAGTTCTCCATGCTGCCAAGATTAAAGAGATCAAGCGCTATGCTATGGATATCTTTGAGTTATTAAATTTGGCTTATCAGGATTTATACGGCTTTGTCCCTTTAACCCAGAAGCAAATCAACTTTTATATAAAGCAGTATATCAGCATGGCAAATCCGAACTTGATCAGCCTGATCCTGGATAGCAATGATCAAGTTGCTGCTTTTGGTCTAACCTTCCCCTCAATGTCCAAAGCATTTCAAAAAGCCAGAGGGAAGCTTTTACCATGGGGATGGTTTTATATCTTGGATGCCATGAAACATGAGAAGACCATTGATCTTTATCTCCTGGCGGTACGACCTGAATTTCGGGATAAAGGGGTAAATTCCCTCCTGTTTAGAGAGCTGCTTAAGAGCTATATAGATAACAAATTTGTCAAAGCAGAGAGTAATCCAGAACTTGAAACCAACAACAGGGTTCAAGCTCAATGGAAGTACTTTGATTATAGACAGCATAAAAGAAGAAGAAGCTTTATTAAACAGCTGTGATAGGGAGTCAAGCCCCGTATTCTAAGGATGATAAACTGACTACAGAGGCTACTGTATAGCATCCGATAGATTTAGAGTCTGTATAAGTTATTCATTGATCTCAAAAATAGTCCACATAGATATGTGATTTTATATTCAAAGGACAAGCTACTTGCCTCTGGACAATCTGTATCTTGATGAATTGCTCAGCTAAATGCACTCAACCCTACAAAAAAAGCTTTGGTCCCGATAAAGGTGCCAAAGCTTTTGATAACTATCAGAGAAGGATTTACTTCATCAAGACCATCTTGCGGGTCTTGTGATATCCATCAGAGCTCAGCCGATAGTAATATATTCCGCTGGAGACATTGCGCCCGGCATCGTCTTTGCCGCGCCAGACAAAGCTGTGATCGCCGGCACTCTGTATACCGGGATTGTAGCTAGCGACTCTTTGTCCTTTGATATTGAATATTTCGATGCTCAGTTCCTGGGGGCTACTCAGACTGTAACGAATAGTAGTCTCGGGATTAAAAGGATTAGGATAATTGGGATACAAGATCACGGAGTGCAATGCCTCATGAACTTGGTCCATGTTGTCGGTAGCAGTTCCGGTAACCAACCGGATATTATCAAGAGTCCAACCCGGATCGGTCAATTCATCAGCAATGCTATCATCTTGCAAGCGGAAGCGTAGATATATGCTCTGACCGCCATATTCTGCCAACGATATATACTCCTTTTGCCACCAATCATAACGCCCAGATTTACGAAAGATTTCAGTGAAATTCTCGCCATCAAGGGAAACCTCAACGGTCACAGGGTCAAAATCCCATTCTGTATAGAGATGAGAATCAAAATAGAGCATGGCAGTATTGCCTTCGGGAATCTGGATCGGATCGACAGTCTGGATCCAAACATCACAATTTGGGGCATAGTGCCCCCGTCCACCCCAGCTGTCAGTAATTGCATTGCCAGAGGCCGAAAGCTCATCTTGCAAGACCCACGGACCATTGATCTCCCAAGCCTCTGTGCCGGACTCCCAATTTTCTGAAAAGATAACGTTTTCCGGGCTAAGATTGATATAGCTTTGCTGAGCCCCGGGTTGCAGAGTGATGGTGCCCAGATAGGGATAGTAGCCATCGGAATAGATCTCGACCTCATAATCTCCCTCGTAGCCATTATAGATGTACTCTCCATCTACAATTAACGTGTCAGGGATGACATCATGAATAATAATGCGAGCGGGGATTGGCTCGCTTCCACTCCGTACCATGCCATGCAAAGTTGCTTCTGCCTTTGGTTCCAGCTCCACTGTGATAGTAGTCCAACTTCCGTTATTTACACTCACAGATTCTATGATGCGATCCCAATATCCCTTTTTCCGAGCACGGAAAGTGTAGCTTCCCATCGGCAACGCTTTGTAAAATCTCCCGGTATCCTCAAAACTTGTGCGAGGATGAAACCAGGGGGCATGACGCTCTTGGATGATGATCTCAGCTGAGATCGGCTCACCAGTGTGGGCATCAATAGTGTGCCCCGTTAAAAGTGAATTTGAAGGAACATCCATAGAGAAGAGAAGTGCGCGGTTCATCATCCACCACACTCCGTTTGAGGCACGATCAATTGTATCCAGCATCAAGGCTTCTTCAGGATGTAAATTGCGCGTACCTACTTCGATTAGCAACTGGAACGTGCCATATTGCTTATACATCCAGTCATGGAACGCACCACGCCGACTTGCGTTAGGATAGTATTCGTAATGATTGCCATTCTCTTTGATGATCTCATTGGCAACTCCTTGAGCTATGCTCTGAGCAAAAGCCAAATCTGGAGATGGGCGCACATCCTTCCAATTGAAGGAATAATATACTTTCTCAGAGAAGTTCCCACTACGGGATGAGTGCCAACAAATGCTATAGATGAATTTTTTCTCATCAGCCAATTGAATTATGGCTTGATTCTCGCTCTCACTATTGGGATAAGGTCCGCGATAGTAGTCATAAACTTCATCGCCTCCCGGCTGCATCAGTGTATCTCCATGCACCCAGTTAAAATCAAAATTACGGTTTATATCTACGCCATCGATGTCATATCCTACTAAAGGAGAAAAATCTAAGATGCCATTACCATTGTTGTCTCTTTTGTTCTTGCGATAGGAGGTGTCAAGATTGGAGGTCACGACATTGTGCCCTTCCGGATTTGGGGTAGGAATCCACCATGAGTCCAATTGATTGACCCACGAAGAATATGGACTTTGATTGTGATTGCTGAGGATCTCCTCGATGTTGCTCAGGACAATCTCGACTCCTAAAACTTCTTCAGCATGTACTTGCCCCACAAAAAGCAAAGCAGGACGTTCCCATTCTCCCTCTACATTATTAGATATCTGCATAGCATAGATGGGTATATGATCCTCTTGCGAATAACCAATCATATGCACTTTAGCAAGCGTTGGATATTGGGCTTCAAGGTCAAACAGAATCGTGGTGATCTCATCATAAGTATGATAGCACTCAGGCAGATCTGCGCTTAATGCCAAAGGCAATAAGCAGATCAGCAGGATAGCAATAAGATATATCCGCATATATTTCTCCATAAATTAATCTTTCACTGCATAACTTTGAAGCAATTTCAATTCCATTTCAGTTAAAAACTCGCTTTGCCAATATCTCTACAGTTTGTAAAGCTCCTCCGCAAAGACTCGCTTCCGTTATCCATAGCTCTGGATTATTCTTCTCTTTAAGACAAAAACCCCGGAGAGATCCCCCGGGGACAATTTTATCTGATTTGTAAGTAGCTTATTTTAGAGCTCACTCATGTATTTAACGAGGTCTGCCACACGGCAGGAATAGCCCCATTCGTTATCATACCAACTCAAGATCTTTGCCATCTTACCTTTGGTATAGGTACAACCTGCGTCAAAGATCGAGGAATAAGAATTCCCTACAATATCAATGGAGACTATAGGGTCTTCTGTATACATCAAAATGCCCTTCAGATATGTATCTGCTGCTTCTTTCATGGCTTGATTGATCTCTTCTTTACTGACCTCGCGTGCCAAATTTACAGAAAGATCAACCAGAGAGCCATCAGGGGTAGGCACTCTCACAGCCATACCGTCCAGCACTCCGTTCAGTTCGGGAATTACCAGTCCAATTGCTTTGGCAGCACCGGTGGTGGTCGGAATCATGCTCATGGCAGCAGCGCGAGCACGACGCAAGTCACTATGCGGTAGATCAAGGATGTTTTGATCATTTGTATATGAATGAATAGTGGTCATAAGTCCGCTTTCAATCCCAAATTTATCATGCAACACCTTGGCCACTGGAGCTAGACAGTTTGTGGTACAGGAGGCGTTGGAAACGATCTGATCAGAGGCTTTGAGAATCTTATGATTTACTCCCATGACAATGGTAGCATCTACGTCGTCTTTTGCTGGAACAGTGAGGATAACTTTTTGAGCACCAGCTTTTAGATGTTTCCCAGCTTTTTCCCTGGTTCTGAAGATGCCGGTAGCTTCGACAACATATTGCACCCCCAAATCCTTCCAGGGTAAAGACTCGGGATCTCTTTGTGCATATATTCTAATTTTTTTGCCGTTGACTATAATGTGATTCTCGTCATGTGCCACTTCTCCAGCGAAGATTTTGTGCACGCTATCATATTTGAAGAGGTGTGCCAAAGTCTTAGCATCAGTGAGATCATTGATCGCCACCACATCGATTTCAGGATGATATTTTATGATAGCTCGAAGCACAAGGCGACCAATGCGCCCAAATCCATTGATTCCTACTTTTGCCATTTGAATCTCCTTTTATAGTAAGATGCTATTATGTGCGCTGCCCGAAACCAGGCAGAAGTCCTTAACCGTTTGCTGCATTTTGTTTTCTGCCTTGATCAGCCATTTGCGGGGATCAAATTTGCTCTTATTGGGCATATAGTCTTTGGGATCTACATCCGGAGGACAGACAATCGCGTATTTCTCTTTTTCCCAATAAGCTTGAATCTCGCGAGCCATATCCATCTGATAGTGGGTGTCTTTATTGATCTTGACCACGCCGTTTTTGATCGCCTCTCGCTGTTGAGCGTCCGTAAGACCGCTGGCACCGTGCAAGACCAACCCGCGCTCTACTCCGTTTTTGATCAAGAGGTCGTCAATTTCTTTTATCAGATCCAATCTCAGCACAATGTTTTCCCCTTTAGTGACTCCGTGATTGGTGCCTACAGAGGCAGCAAAAAGATCCACATTGGTCTTTTTCACAAATTCTAATGCTTCATCAGGATGGGTATAGAGCTCGGTTTCCGATACGATTTCATCTTCTGTCCCTTTGATATGACCAATCTCACCCTCGACCAGGATGCCGTGTTTGTGAGCAACATCCACTACTTCTTTGGTTACACGAATGTTTTCGGCAAGCTTTTCCTTGGAAGCATCAATCATTACCGATGTCACCAGCTTGTTTTCGATGCAATAAACGATGAAATCAAAATAATTGGGAGTGGCGTGATCTATATGCAAACCAATCCCGCATTTGGGGAACTGAGCAGCAAAGGTCTGAACCATGGTCGAGATCATTCTCGCACCAACTTGCATATCCTGACTTTCTCCAGCTGCATATTTGCATGCACCGGAACTCATCTGTAAAAGTCCATCACTGCCTACACTATTGTATCCTTGAATGATAGCCCGAATCTGGGTGTCAAAGACTACATTTGAAGCAATGATGCCAAAACGGTTCTTCTTTGCTTTCTGGAAAACTTCCATGAGCTGCTTTCCGCTTAAAAACATATTCTCCTCCTTGGAGTATAAACTTAATCACTCTATTAATATAATATTGCCGAGCTCCCTGAAGAGTCAAGAGAAATCTTTTATTTGTCCCTCTAAGTTAGAATAGATAAAGGTTGGCTCCGATCTAAGCTATTGATGCAAAAAGGGATAATTTTTCTTTTCTCACGTGTTGAGGGAAGATCGGTTGCTTCTAAAGAAAGTATAGATAAGGTGATTATTTATTAAGCTATTCCCGAACATGGATGGAACCCAGAGAAGCTTGTCGATTTTGTTGGACTGTGAACTCCCGGCATTTAGACAAGAGAACTCATTTCATATGGTTTTTGTTTCTCGTAGCTTCTGCTAGCAATGCGCTTGTGATAGCCAGCAAATTGCTGGAGATAGTAAGCATATATCAAGCATATATCATTAAGAACGAAAATTAATCAAGTCTGCCCTATCCTGGTTTTGCTTAAAATTAGTCTATAGCTAAAATGACAGCTAAAGTGAAGAAAGGGCAAAAACCCTTGCTTGGGAAATATATATCCTCAAAGCTTCAGATCCCAAACAGGGGATCACAAAGAAAAGCATAAAGTATTAATCAGTTAGCAAAAAACACGAAAAATCCTTGGCTATTTCTGTTTTCTGCGGAATAAGATAAAGGAATATAATACTGGAACAAGTATTACGCCTATAATGCACCAAATGCAAATCATCATCAGATTGGTTGGCAGAGGAAGGATCCCCAGCATCATCATGAGAATGCCACCAATCATATAAAGCCAAGCTCCCAAGCGATGAGTCTGAGACCAATTATCTTCGTCTGAGATAGTCCAAGGAGTACGAATACCCACAAAGAAATTAAGGGGTAGTTTGGGGAGGAGATTCCCGAGTAGGACAAAGAGCAAACCTAACATCAGAAAAATTGGGTTGCCTGGAAGTTTCTGTGACCCCAATGGCCAAGACAAGCCGTAGATATTGATCAACCCCATAATAATTAAAAGAATATTTGTAAGTCTGGGCATGACGATGTCAAATCCTTTTTGATTTTGCCGATACTTAGGAGAATACCATGGCATTAGATACAAAAGCAAAAAAAGAAAGAGATTGATCCCCAAAGCAAAACTCACGGCAGTGCTTTTGGATGCCCAATTATCGATGACTCCTTCGGCATTCCAATGAGTTGGAATGCGAGCCTCAGAGTCAATGACCAAAGCTAAACTAATCACGATGGCGATGTAAATTATCAAAATGATTATGCTGCTACGAAACAACTTTATGCGTTCCATTATTTTTCCTCTATTTTCTGATAAAGTCCCAAACACTAAGCAAGCATCTCCTCAAAAACTCCGGTATTGAGACGATACTGGATGTATATTGACCTTTTTTCTTGGCATAGATGATCTCGCTGAAACGCAAGAACTTGAAGTGCGTGTTCAGACTGGCTTTGCTATTCTCAAAGTGCTCAGCCAGCTCAACGCCAGTGAGACTCACATTTCGCTTGAGTAGCATAAATATCTTTCTCCGATTTTTATCAGCGACAGCTTTGATGGTTTTTCCTAATATATCTACTTTTAACTATTGTATCTGACGCTCCGATTCGCGTCAAGCTTTTTCTCATTCAAAACGTTTTGGTCACAATTATTCCCAAGCACACTATAAAGAGTCACTGAAATCTGCAAATAGCGATCACTTGGACAAAATAGGTAAGTCTAAGAGAGAATAGGATATCCGAAAAGCATTTGCAGAAAACCACTTGGACATAGTTTTAGTAAATT
>Ga0172378_10004492_pt1 | contig 13049 bp, 18 predicted proteins | sample GrowelOW332metaG_FD_119755 | JGI IMG/M metagenome (GOLD analysis project Ga0172378, IMG submission 119755) | Groundwater microbial communities from an aquifer near a municipal landfill in Southern Ontario, Canada - Pumphouse #3_1 metaG | ecosystem: Environmental > Aquatic > Deep subsurface >...
AAGAGATAGCATCGTTTGTAGATCTCTCGGTCGAAGATATAGCAAACATCAGGCTTAGGGTAAAAAAGGCAGAACATAAGAGACTTCAGCCGATACGTCCAGGGTCTCTGATAGGGTAAATCTACAATAAGAATCTTTATTAATATCCTAGTGTTCATCCGACCATAAGCTCCTGTAGTGTAGCGGCCAATCATGAGGCCCTCTCGAGGCCTCGACTCGGGTTCAAATCCCGGCGGGAGCACTTTTTTACCGTCAAAAAATCTAAATAGCCAGACGGCTTTTTAGGCTCATGGACGACCGGAAAAAATCGTCAGACAGAAGGCCTTCCGGGCGACCCAATCAGGGCAAGACCGAGACGATCAGGCAAAGAAAGGTGGACGTTTACCTGCCCACGACCGAGCTTCTCGCCCAGTGGAGGGCAGCGGCGGAGGCCTCCGGCATGCCCTTGTCCAAGTACATCCTGGAGGTGGTGGAGCAGCATCGCATGGGGGCGGTCAAGGTCACCATGCCCTCGGCGGCGTTGGAAGAGAAGGCGAACAAGCTGGAGAAAGAGCTCGCCGCGCTGCACATGCGCTTCGACACGCTCAACTTGGCGTTCCACAACCAGGAGGTCGAACTGTCCCGTCTATCAAGCGCCTACCAGAGCGCCAAGGGAGGCAGCCTGGACATTCCCATGGTGAAGAGCCTTATCCAGACGTTCCAGAACGGTCCAGAGGAAGGCGTTCACATCACCGATCTGCTCGACGCGATGCGCTTCGACAAGAACAACGGTGAACTGATCCGGAAGTGGAGCGACGGCGTCAACTTCCTCATCGATGTGGGGCTGGTGAGCAGGGAACTCGACGGCAACCTGAGGTGGAAGATTGGCCGCTGAACTCACTCACGCGCCGAAGATGGCGATGAACGGCATCGTTCTGGACCAGGAAATGTCAGGGATGCTTGATCAGTTCAAGACTGAGTGTAGCCTCCAAGGTATGTGCAAGAGCTCGACGACGAGCTATGCATCGGCGATGCGGGTGTTCATGTCATTCCTGATGTCCAAACACAAGACCGTATTCGAGGTCGACAAGGACGTCCTGAAATCTTACATTGACTATCTGATCAATCAGAGGAAGATCGCCTACCGGACGCTGAGCTACAACTTCTCTGCTTTAGCCGCGTTCTACGAATGGCTGCTGTTCGACAACCGGATCAAGGAGAACCCGGTGCAGGCGGTGCGCAAGCGCTACCTGAAGCGTTACAAGAACGGGGAGGGGATGCAACAGGAGGGGCGTAAGCTGATCTCCGTGGAGGAGATGGCGAAGCTGGTAAGGTCCATCGTAAGCCTGCTCGACCGGGCTATCGTGATCACTTTGGCCAAAACCGGGGTGAGAAGGAACGAGCTGATCAACATGGATGTCAGTGACATCGACTGGGAGAAGATGTCTATCAAGCTCAAGCCCACGGCCAAGCGGAGCAACCGGCTGGTATTCTTCGACGAGGAGACGAAGCGAGTGCTGCTAGAATGGTTAGGCATGCGTCGGCTGTACGCCCGACCCGATTCCACCGCCCTTTTCATCGGCCAAAGCGGGGGCAGGCTGAACAAGAACCACATCTACGACATCGTCGTCCTGCACGCTGGGCTTGTCGGGCTGCATGACGCGTCCTCGGAAAAATTGGAGGACCATTTCACCCCGCATTGCTGCCGTCACTGGTTCACCACCCACCTGAGAAGGGCAGGGATGCAGCGAGAACATATACAGGAGCTGAGAGGCGACGCCCGTCCGGATGCCATCGACATCTATTATCATATAGACCCGGAGGACCTCAGACTAGCGTATCTCGCGTTCATTCCCAAGCTCTGTTTGGAGTAACGGAGGAACATGATGACCAAGAATACACGGCCGAAGAAGAATGAAACTGCCGATCCCAAGTCGCTGAAAGTGGGAGATGTCGTCGCCATCGAATGGTATGATGTTCACTCATACGAGAGAATAGAAATAAGCGAGATCGATGAGCTGGAAGAGCCAGAGTCGACCCGCTGTTGGGGCGCCGTCGTCCGCAAAGGGAGCAGATATCTGTTCATCGCCTCTGAGATCGGTGACAGGGAGTCGGACGGAGCATGGATCGAGGCCATTCCGTATGGGATGATCGAGACATGCAATGTTATAGACCGGGTCAAGATTAACAATTCATGATCGATCCGAACATTATTCCTGACTTCGACAGTTGGGAATGAAAATTTCCAATGGTTTTAGAATTTGACACATGATTTTGAGGTGCCCCGACCTCATCGAAATCGCCCGTTTTCGGGCGATTTTGCTAGGTATCGGGCAGATATTCTGCCAAAATGGCCTTGTTGATATGGTTGAAATTCGAGTAAAACTTCCTTTTGATCCCTTTCTCAGCGGAAACTATCGTAACTGTCAATTTTTGTAGGGCAGCGATGATGAATTTCGTCGACATCCTTTTGACTGGCTTAACGAAATGACGTGTCAAACTGATCATCACTTGGGCTATAAAACCGATTAGAAGGACGCCGTGCACGGCGTTCTCCGACCAGACCCGGACCGGTTTGATATCAATCTCGCTCTTCAACGAATGGAAGAGCTTTTCGATGGCGTCCTTGCTATGATAGATTCGTAACGCTTCTGATGGTGGCATATCTCTGCTGGACGTCAGGCAGAAACAGCCTTCGCGTCCGTCGATGACATCATCCAGGAGGGGGCGGAGCGCCTCCTCCTCGTCCATGTCGACCAGTTTGGTCTAATAATCGTACTTCACATCGACCAGGGGATTATTGATGCAGAACTGCTTGGGAAGCTTCTTCTTATTGTCCAGGCTGTTCTGGATGGACCCGGCCTCGGCGAACAGTCGCTCCGCCTTGTGGCAGCACGACTTCAAGTACTCCCTTTTGAGCTTCTCGGAGAAGAAGTAGTAGTTGATTCGGCTGGGGAAGATCTTCTTCAAAACATAGATGCCAGCATTGGCATCTATGCACTCCCAGGACTCCTTCGAGAACGAACCGAAGATCGCGTCGTCGGATGTGTTCAGCTTCCTTGCTGTCAGACAATCGTTCCATCCATCCAGATCCGGTCCAGGTTTGTTTTGTCATTAGCTCCCCGGTCGAACAAGACCCGTGATTTTTCCTGGAGCAAATGTCTCACCTGGCCATAGGTCTTCCACATATGAGTCTGGTCGCTTATGTTGCCAGCTTCGATCGTGAGCGCGATGGGAATGTCATAGGGTGGCGCCAGCTGCGCCACCCCGAGCGTCATCTGACGCTCGCCCGGTTGATGGTCGCGAGAGTATCCGTATTTGGCCAGCTTGGCCATGTCTCCATAGTAAACGATCGAGGCCCAGTCCAGCAGAATATCCTTCTAGGAGCCAACCAGGAACTTCAGGACCGAGCATTGAAGCGAATAAATGATCTTTTCCCGGTTCTGGCCGATCATTTCGACGGTTCGGTACAGCGTCTTCGGAACGAAGGAATCGATCTCGTAATGTTCCAAGATCTCCGGCCGGTTCAACCATTTGCTGGCCTGCAGAATGCTGAAGTTATCTCCCAGCTGGTCGGCCAGCATACCGCGTACAAGGGCATCAGCGCCGATGCCCTTGGTCTTCAACTGGCCGATTATTTCGTTCAAATTCAGGCGTTCATACCAATCGTCCACCATCAGCGTCGTGCCGATGGAAAACGATTTATTTTCGTTAGGCGTAAGCTGAGATGTCCTCAGCCTGGACTGCGTCTTCACACATTGCAGCAGGGTTGAGGACACCTCATATTATTTTCGGATTGGTCTGTTACTTCGATGACCCAGTCATCGAAGTTCTACGGAATAATGTCATAGATGACCGGTAAATGTGTCAAACTCAGGGTCGTAACCTGCAATGTTTGCTTCCAAATGTTCAACAGTATGGCTTTGCCCAAGGCTCCGACCTTGCGAATATCTCGTGGAGATATGATGAGGACATCTGCATGTCACGGGCTGCCGCGGTAATGACCGCATCCCTGATGAACTCAGAGGTGCTCACCCCCTCCCTGATCGCTATCAGCCTTATCAGTTCGAATCGTTCGTTAGGCGTTATGTCGAGTAAGCCGAACTCTGAAGGGGTCATTCCAATCTCAGATCCAACTTTATAGAGGACCGCGTTCATGATGTAATCCGCAGCTCCGATCTTCTTGTCCACGCTGATCGATGCGACAAAGTCGAGGAGCTCATAGTCGGTTATTGTTCTCTTACCATCTTTGATTTTATTTCCGTTCTTGGGTTGATACATTTCATCACCTTGTAGGTTCGGATTTGCTTGATCGAACCTATGACTCACGAGGGTTGAAAAACCATTAGATGTTTCTTATGTAAAAGGTGAGAAAGGTCCCATCCAGATCGTGAAAGAAGTGTAAAAGGTGATAATTGCGAGAGGTTGCGGCCAATGAATATCATGGCTTGTTCTGATCGTAGATTTTGATCCTGATCATGTTCGTCATCCCATGCCGTTCCTTGGAGACCAATCCCTTCTCCTCCATGCGATCGATCACTCGCGATGTCTTGGCATCCGACATCTTGGTCTGAATGACCAGGTCCTTCTGGTAGGCTTCTCCTCCTCTGTCCATCAGTGCCCTGTACAGAGCCCGTTCGTCGCCGGTTAGAAGTCTGAGCACAATGTTGCTCTCAAAGGAGGTCGGTTTACCTGCCTTCATTTCGATGTACATGTCCTCTTGCTCTTGGTTGCCAGCAATTCTTTCCAGCGAAGCATTCTCGATCAGCGGCTCTGCTGAGGAATGATTGTTCGCCGCTTGAGCCTTGCCTGTTGTGCCAGTTAAAAGTGGTAAGTGGAGTATTTGGTTTTGTCTGTTTAGTTCCATCGTTCAGCTAATATCCTGGTTTGTCCCGCGGCCTCCAACTTAGAGCCATCGTCCCACCGATCACCCCGAGGACTGTACCTATCAGGAAACCGCCCATTCCCGCTAGACCAATGATCGAGAGCACAACGATAAGCAGGCCCCACCTGCGATGCTCCTCTGGGTGGGAGATCAGGCGTATGGCCCCCAAGATCACCAGGAAACCGGTCACCGCTCCGATAATGGCCATTAGTAGCATGATGCCAGAGCCAAAGATATTCGCTATCATATGCGTGCCAGGGCAAAACGTATCGAAACCTGAGAAAAACCATGCGGCCATGGATGCCATGATCAGGCCTCCGATAACGATGAAGGCTCCCGCCATCAACGTTAACGATATTGCCGTTTCAGGTCTCTCTTGGGTCAAGTAGTCACCTCATCTGATATAGGTCATTTTTTGATCATTGATGATTTTTCATGATGATGGTTACAGACAGGGATGGGGAGAGTTGGGGATTAGGGATATCCCCGTTCTGTAACCGTCAAGTGTCGTCATTATCACCGTGGTTCTAGTGTATGTCGCTTTATTTTCCTCTTTATTTCTAGCGTGTTTTTACAAGTATCAACGTTTTATCAACATAATATTTGATGAAATGTGTTCTGATAAGCCACCCAGGGTACTCTGACCTTGAATTCTCTAGATCATTTCTTGCCTTCAGTTCGCATCAACAAGGACCCGTTATGCTTTCATCTCAAATGAATAGGGTTATCTTCGAGTCCTTGGCATCGTTCACGTAGGTCCCTACCGCCCCGAACTCATTTATGAGTTCGAGCCTCAGGTCTTCTTTTTTAATTCCCATGACCTCCATGGTCATCTCGCAGGCTATTATCTTTCCGCCTAGTTCCTTGTAGTCGCTCATCAGTTTCTCCAGATCCGCGACGCCGGCCTTGGCCATCCTTCCCTTGACCATGGACCGGCCGAGACCGAGCATGTTCATCTTCGAGAGCTTTCCCTTGTCCAATCCTCCCTTCTTCAGCCGTTGGGGGCCCCAGAAAGTGAAGTAGATGGTCGCCTTTATGCCCATGGAAAGCGCCCCGTTTCCGATTATGAGGGCACTGTAGACCTTGTCCATGTCCCCGCTGTGAAGAATGATCTTCGTCCTTTCTGCCATCTTTCTCACACCTTGACCTTCTTGATGCGGATGCGTCAAATCTTTCCCTCTTCTTTGACATCGAGAAGTTCCTGTCCCTGAGATGCCACCGCCATGGGAATCTCCTTCTTGGATGCGGGATGGTCCCCTGTTATTTCGATGACATCGCCCATTGCCGCTTTGCGCAGCGCCTTCCTGGTCTCGACCAGCGGCGTAGGGCAGTTCTTGCCCATACAATCGACCTTGATCTCTGCCATTATTATCCCTGCAAGAAATATGGGTGCGGGGGGCTATAATTGACTTTGGTGTTTCTTGCCCTTCCTAGTTGTTAGCTCATTTCCATTTAGTTGTCTTTATACAATCCTGATAGGAGAATGTCTAAAAACGAAAGGGATTTTCAGAAGAAGAATACTCGGGTGAGGGAAACTCGATATTTTCAAAGAGTTAGGCGTTTTCTCTTAAGCTGAAATGGTTCACCCTGGTGAGTGAAAACAAATGTAACAAAGACGGTTTCCTGTTCGTGAAGTGAAAATAATGCCTTTCGTCTCCGTTAATTGACGCAATGTTGATTGGAGAGCGTCAGATCTTTCAACCGACAAGTTGAAGAATAGTCGGTGTTCTGACTAATTGAGGGAATGTTCAATGATTAAAAGAAAAAGAGGCTTCGTGATCCTCGCCATCTTCTCATCGATAATCACGCTGATCCTCCTCTTTTATTATGCATGGGGATTAAATGAGCATCAACAATTCGACCTACTGCTTTTAGCTCTAGCTGCTGTTTTCGGGGTCATGTGCATTGTGTCTATTTGGCTCGCCTTTTGGATCAGCAGATAGACGGGGTCGATTCATTTTTCCAATTCCAAATCACTAGCAGAATCACTTGTCTCTATTTCGTAGGATTTGGTTATTTGCTCACTGCTTAGCCCCCTCCACCAAGCTGGCATACTTCTTCTTGTACTCCCGTTCGCAGATCGGGCAACAGAGGAAATGCTCCCTTCCCCCTAGTCGGATCTTATACGGAGTGCCCTCAATGGGCTTTCTGCAATAGTAACACGGTATGCTTACCTGCGCCCCTTCAGCGATCAATGCCAAAGGTTCTTTCTTTCTTGTCTCGACCAGCATATAGTGGTCATATTCTTGAACGAGAGGAATGTTGCCAACATCGTTCATGATGCTCTCTTGGTCCGATATCGAACGGAAAACGGCCGTGGCGATTATCTTCCCCCCTCCGGTTATGTTCACCTCTCGTACTAGAGGGAACGTGGTCAATGTTTCCGCCACTGTATCCACATCCGATGGTTTCGAGCGAACGATAAGGAACATCACCCCTTGACCAAGCGTACCGGGGATGATGTCTGCATTGTACCCTCTGATCACGCCCATGTCCTCGAGGGCCTTCACTCGGGCGGATACCGTAGGAGATGTCAGAGATGATTTCTCGGCGATCTCCTTCATCGAGGTTCTCGCATCTTTCTGAAGTATCTCCAATATCTTTGAGTCATAGACGTCGAGTTTCATGAACAATCCTATCGATCAACTAGCACTAATATCTAACTAATCGTGGAAATAGCGAATGCAAAACCGATTAGAATAAAGCAATATTCACATGAGCCTGCTTCGCAATAACAATTACAAGGCAAACAGAATGTCTATTGGCTCGGATAACAGGCAACGAGAGAATGAAAGCAGAAAGGGCACCGAGATATCAATCACCCCGAATGACAAAGAGCGCACCACCCAAGCACTCGTTCGTGATTCACAAACCCCTAAAGAAACCGCAAAAGCAGGGTGCTGCGGGGAAGTCGCGAGCAACAATCACGACAGAAAAGGAGGCAAGGGCACTTCGCGACTCCGCCGTCTGCTAGGTGGCGGTTGTGGGGGAGGAATGATGTGGGTCATGCTAGGAATCGTCGTCTTGATTTTCATCATAAACTCCTTCTTCAAGTGAAACAGAGGTTATGAGAATGACAGAAGAAATCAAGGTACTGATATACGAAACGGCTCACTGTTCGCGGGCGAAAGGGATCATATTACCAATCAAAGCCCTCCTCATCATTGGATCGGTTCGGAGCGATTTCAGTCAAACCGAAACAAAAGGAAAGATCAACGCCTCGACTACCTCACCAGAACGCCTGAGGATGATTAAGAAACTCACTGGATTTCAGGAAAATCCTAATAGATCAAGCGATGAAAGCACGAACGAATTGTTTATGTGGATTGGGAACACCTAGACTTGGCAATTGAACAATAGAAATGATTGAATGGGGTTATTCAAGATGATAGAAGAAGTAACCGTCCCGGTTAAGGGCATGTCCTGCGCATCCTGCGCGATGAAGGTAGAGGTTGCAGTGAAAGCCTTGCGGGGCGTGAAATCTGTAAGGGTGGACGCCTCCAGGGGTGAGGCCAAACTGTTGATTGACCTTTCGATCACCTCTCTTGATGAGGTCAGGGAGGCGATCAAAGGTTGCGGCTATGAAACAGACGCATGCCCATTATTATCCAAGGAGGATCTCGATAAAGAGGGAATAATCCATAGGGTGAAGCACGGCGATTCTGAGCCTGAGGACATAAAGAAAACTGAGATTCCCACCCCAACAATCATGCCAGCCGAGGTCTCGTCCGAAAAGGTGGACCCCAAGTATCTCGCGCGAGACCCGGTCTGCGGAATGACCGTGGACAAGCGTTCTTCGATCCATAAGGTCATCCGAGGCCGAGATTACTATTTCTGCATGGACGCCTGCGCCAAAGCGTTCGAGGACCCAGAAAAGGCGATGAAGGACATGAAGCGGCGTGCAACCGTGGCATTGTCGGGAGTGCTCATCCTGTCCATCATTAGGGTGGGGCTATTCCTTGGACTGGCGGCCGGAGCCAGTGTGCTTACCTGGGTTCCTTTCGACTTCCTCCCCTGGTTCACGGGTGCGATATGGCTGTTCATTCTGGCTACGCCAGTACAATTCATCGGAGGCTGGTCGTTTATGATCGGCGCCTACCGGGCGCTCAAGTCCCGCCGCGCCAACATGGACCTGCTGATCACCATCGGAACGCTGACGGCGTACATCTACAGCATGGTGGTCGTATTTGTCCCCTCCTGGCTTCCGTATGCTGAGAGGGACGTGTACTTCGACGTTTCGATCATAATCATCGCGTTCGTACTGCTAGGTCGCTTCATGGAGGACCTTATTCGGCAAAGGAGCTCCGCCGCGGTGCGTCAGCTCATGGACATGGCACCGTTGACCGCGACCGTCCTGCGGGATGGGAAGGAAGAGACCGTTCCGGTCGATGAGGTGATAGAAGGCGATACCCTCATCATCCGCCCAGGAGAAAAGATCCCCACCGACGGAAACGTCCTATCCGGGCGGTCGACCATCGACGAGTCGATGATCACCGGCGAGAGTCTTCCAGTCGACAAAGCGGAGGGAGATGAGGTGATCGGGGCGACCATGAATCAAGCCGGCAGTCTGACCGTCAAGGCCACCAAGGTCGGTTCCGATACGGCGTTGATGCAGATCATCAGGATGGTCGAAGAGGCCCAAGGACGGAACGCACCGATCCAGCGGCTAGCCGACCGGGTCAGTGCTATCTTCGTTCCCACAGTATTGTCCGCTGCAGCGATCACATTCGTTATCTGGGCTCTGTTGGGCAACTTTACGCTCGCCATCCTAAGCTTCGTAGCCGTGTTGATCATTTCCTGCCCCTGCGCACTCGGCATCGCCACACCCACCGCCCTAATGGTCGGAGTCGGCCGCGGAGCCAAGATGGGCATTCTGATCCGCGGGGGCGAGTACCTGGAGAAGGCCCGGGACCTGAACACCATCGTGATGGACAAGACTGGCACGATAACCGTGGGCAAGCCGAAGGTGACCAAGGTCATAACGATCGGAATGGAAGAGAAAGAGTTTCTAACGTACGTGGCCTCGATCGAGCACGGTTCCGAACATCCCTTGGCCAAGGCGGTGTTGGAGCGGACCAGGTCCGACGGCATCATCGAGGAGCCGGTCACCGACTTCGAGGCCGTTGCCGGCCGCGGAGTCAAAGGCTATCTGGATGGAGCCAAGGTCACGCTGGGCAACCGTGACTTCATGTTATCCGAGAGCGTGAGCATAGCCAGCATTGATGCGGAAGCGATCGACCTGGAAGGTCAGGGCAACACGGTCATGTTCCTTGCCGTCGATGGCAAACTGCTTGGCGCCATCGCTCTTGCTGATACCGCCAAGCCGAACTCGGCCAAGGCCATTGCGGACCTTAAGAGCATGGGCCTCGAGGTCATCATGCTCACCGGGGACAACGAAAGGACGGCAAAAGCAATCGCTTCCCAGGTGGGCATCGACCGGATCATTGCCGGCGTGCCGCCGTGGGAGAAGGCCAATGTCGTGAAGAAGCTCCAGGCGGAGGGCAAGATCGTCGGCATGGTCGGGGACGGAATAAATGATGCTCCGGCGCTCGCACAAGCGGAAGTAGGGATTGCTCTGAACAGCGGTTCAGACATAGCCAAGGAGACTGGCGGCATCATCCTGATCAAGAACGACCTCCAGGATGTCGTCCGCGGAATATGGCTAAGCAGGGCTACGATGAGGAAGATCCGCCAGAACCTGTTCTGGGCCCTTGGTTACAACACCGCTGCCATACCCATAGCGGCGTTGGGGCTGCTCAACCCGATAATCGCTGCCGCCGCCATGTCGTTGAGTTCGCTATCGGTGGTCTTAAATGCGGCAACCCTCAGGACGGTCAGGCTGGAACCAAGAGGGACGACAAAGCCGGCAAACCAAAATATCGCCATGGCGGCCCCGTCAAAGGTCCAAGGGGATCAACGAAGCGAATAAGGGTGATTAAATGGGAAGTAACTCCAAGAAAGCCGAGGCGTGGATCCTCAATTGCCAGGTTCTGGCAATTTCGGACTGTCGAACAGTCTTCGACAATAGGTTCGAGTTGGTGGTAGATCATCCGCCACCAACTCCATCTTCTTCACCCACGTGTTCCTGGTCAATTCAGATCCTTAATGATGCAGATGGAACTTTCAATTCCATTTTTTAAAGAATGCCATGAAATATCTGGCCAATCTTCTCCGGCTCCGTCATTCCGGTCAGACCGTGGCGTCTCCACTCGACATTGATAGTTGCGCTGAATAAAGGATCATATGTCTTGTTAAACCCATCAAATCCTCTCGGCCATCGCGAAGGAGGGATCAAGGATATCGGTCATGCGACCCATATCAGGCGATGATAGAACGTTGTTCTGTTAATTGTCTGATGAGAGCCTTTTCGAATAGATAACCCACTAGAACACTATGTCCGAATCTAAGAAGTCAAGGGAATGCGGATCCAGCTTCGTTGAGGGAATCTCCAAGAGCTAATAAAAATCAGATAGAAAAAGATATTAAAAGGCTCAGGCGGCGGCCTGGGCTTGGTCGTTCTGGATTCCAGGGCATTTCCAGGTCCCATCAGCATTCTGAGTCATGCTGGCCGGCATACTCTGGCCGTTACTGCATTGTCCGGAATCGTTCATCATGCCCTGCATATTCTGACCGTTCTGGCATTGCGCCCCCATTCCAGAGCTCATGTGTCCATTGTTGTCCATCATGCCGCCGCCCATATGACTTCCGGAGCCCATGAACGATCCGGTCAGCGAGCCGGTTGCGGCTGCCAAGCCGACCACTCCCACGAGCGCGAGGACACCGATTACACCCACGATCGCGGCAATCTTTGTTGTTGTGTTCATTTTATTCACCTTCGCTGCGAGGTCCCTCGCAAGCTTAATCATAACCATTGCTGAAAACCCTTATAGAATGGACGGTTGAAAACCTTGAAAAGTGGTGAAAAGATTGCTGCTGGATGAAAAGTGACCCAAAGTGATACTAGGTTTGATCTCGGTCGAGTATGACAAAAGATCCCCCAATCTTTACGCTTCATTCACGGTACCGCTTCTTTTTACGGGTGCATCGATCATTCTAATTGTCATCGAAGCACGCCTCCAATTGAATGACTTAAACTAAAGCAGTTTACCTAAGCGCCTTGATCAGGAACGTCTTGCCTAATTGTGAGTGCGCGAGTGATTGGACGCGTTCCACCTGTACGGTCGGGGTCCGAACGTTCTGCCCGATGAGCGCGTCAGATAGTGCTCCTATAAGATTGGAATCCAAGAAATCGTCGGAAGGACCAACGACCAAGACCCTGATTGTATTGTTCGGTTCTTGAACAATCTGCCACCCTTTCACCGGGAATGCCTCCATATGGTTGTGGAAAAAATTCGGGTGGATACGGACTGGCGCCCCGGAACGTCCCTCTAACTTGACGACCTCTTCCATTCTTCCCTGAACCTCGTCTTGCGTTGTGAATGGTAGGTCTGTCTTAAGTCCGTCTTTTGAGATGCGGATGCTGTCGCTCAGTTCGTATCTGATCAGTGGAAGGGTCCTGCTAAAAAGGACGGTCACCAGAATCTTATCGCTGAACTCTCCCGGCTTTACCGCTTCATTGTTCTCATTCACCGCCTCAAGTATCACCATGTCCTCGTAGATGTGAAGGCCGTGGTGCATCCTGCATTCGGACGCGATGCCCGCCGTCTCGGTAGCGGCAAATACATTGATGGGATCTTGCTTCCATGCCTTCCTTATCAGCTTTCTAGTGTCTTCTGTTAAAACCTCCGATGCGCAGAAGACCGCTTCCGGAGAGATGTTAAGGCGCCCTTCGACTTGCTCTAGAGCTAAAGTCCTTGCCATGCCAGCATATGATGCCAGTGATCTGGGTTGGAAACCGTTCAGCCTTTCCACTATGCTTTCGATCGAGTTCGTCGAATCGATCCTCAATGTCTCGACAAACCTGCTGTTCAAGCTGGCTCCGACGACCGCCGATTGGTGCCATGGCGTCGTTGTGCTGACCACCGCCACCTTGAGCCTTTTGGTCAGACCGGCCTTGACCCCTGCCCAATCGTTCGCTCTCGCATTCGATGCCAGTATGCTAGTCCATTCCTTTGGGTCATAGACAAAGATGCCTTTGAGGCCGGAGCTGCCGGCTGTAGAGGACACGTAATATTTGCCATTGATTCGGTTCACTTCCTTCATGGACTTGATGAAGTCCTGAACA
>Ga0172378_10004494_pt1 | contig 13048 bp, 9 predicted proteins | sample GrowelOW332metaG_FD_119755 | JGI IMG/M metagenome (GOLD analysis project Ga0172378, IMG submission 119755) | Groundwater microbial communities from an aquifer near a municipal landfill in Southern Ontario, Canada - Pumphouse #3_1 metaG | ecosystem: Environmental > Aquatic > Deep subsurface >...
ATAATCAAGTTTATCACGTTAAGTCCACCACATTTTCGGCAGGTATGATGGACCTTACAAATCCTGATATGGTAGAATATCTAAAAGAAACCATAATTAAGAAAAATATGCTTGACTTAGGAATCGACGGATATATGGCGGATTTTGGAGAATATTTACCTGTAGATTGCAAATTATTTAATGGCGACCCTACTAAATTACATAACGAATGGCCAGTAATTTGGGCAAAAATTAATAGAGAAGCTACCGATAGTCACCCTAACAAAGATAACATATTTTTCTTTACCCGTTCGGGATACAATGGCTGTCAAAAATATACTACTATGATGTGGAACGGCGATCAACATACTGATTTTACGAATGATTATGGTATGCCTTGTACTATTCCTGCTACTTTCAATCTTGGATTTAGTGGAATGGGCATTACTCACTCTGATATTGGCGGATTTATATCTTTTGCAAGTCTAAAGCGTGATGAAGAATTACTTATTAGATGGATAGAAATGAATACATTTTCTGTGCTTATGCGTGGTCACGAAACTATAAGGCCGCAAGTAAATGCACAATATAATTGGAAAAATATAATTCCTTATACGGTAAAATTTAGCAATATCCATAAAAATTTGGCTCCTTATCTAAAAATTTGTATGCAAGAAGCTAAACTGGGTGTACCCATAATAAGACCAGATTTTTATGATAGCAATGATTTTTCTAACCATAAAGACGATTACAGTTATTTATTAGGAAGTGATGTTTTTGTTGCTCCTATAGTAAATAAAGGCGAAGTCACAAGAAAAGTTTGTTTGCCTAAAGGCAATTGGATACACTTTTTCACAAAAAAAGAATATTCTATGGGTGAATATGTAATTGATGCACCACTAGGAACACCCGCAGTATTTTATAAAAAAGATAGCAAATATATTGACATATTTGCCAACATATAAAAGGAGGATTACCATGAACGATAACATCTCTAAAGAAACAACTGCCACTACACCTGTAGATAATTCTATTTACATAAAAATGACAAGTGGCTTGAAAATGAAAGATTATACTGGTTATGCACTAGGCGATGTCGGTTCTTTATTAGTATTTAGCTTAGTTATTTCGCTATTACAAAAATTCTATACTGATATTTTTGCAATTGGTCCTATAGCTATTATGATTATTATGACTTCAGCTAGATTGTGGGATGCAATTAACGACCCGATTATGGGTAGAATAATTGATACTTCAAAAGTCGGTAAAAATGGACGGTATAGACCTTGGCTAATAAGAATGTCCATTCCTCTAGCCATATCAGCTATACTAATGTTTATAAAATGGCCTGGATTTGGGGATTCCCCTGACCAAGCAAGTACTATTGCTTATGCAACTATTACTTATATTCTATTTGGAATGTGTTATACCGCCGTAAATATACCTTATGGAAGTTTGGCATCGGTCGTAACAACCGACGAAGGCGAGCGTAATAAATTATCAATTTTTCGTTCTGTAGGTAGCGGAATAGGTGGACTCCCAGTAATGATAGTAGCTTCTTTTTGTTATGCAAATAGACTTGATGGTGCAGGCAATAAGATACTAGGCGAAAATGGTGCACCAATTCAAGATATGCTTTACAACCCAGTAATAATTGGTGTTTGCGTTCTTGCATTACTTTCCGTATTCGCATTTTGGGGTTGTTACAAACTATCCAAAGAAAGAGTAAAAACTCTTCCTGCACTTCATATAGAAAAAGGTACAACAAAGAAAATAATCAAACTTTTGCTTGGTAATAGGGCTTTTATATCATTAAGTATGGCAGCAATGTTATTACTTGCAGCTCAAATGTTTACACAAAGTTATTATTTATATCTATTTGATGATTATTTTGGCAAATCTTGGATGAATTTAGTAGCTGTAGCTTGCACTTATGCGCCTATGGTTGTACTAATGTTTGTAACACCAAAACTTATTAGAAAATTTGGTAAAAAAGAAATATGTGCCGCAGGTATGGTACTTGCCGCATTATCTAATTTATTATTATTTATTTTACAATTACCACCAGAATTATATTGGTTATTTTTAATATTCTGTTTCTTATCGGGTATTGGACAAACTTTCTTAGTCCTTCAAATTTGGTCACTAGTTACTGACGCAATTGATGATTTGGAAGTAAATACTGGTATGCGAGAAGACGGAACTGCTTATGCTGCTTTTATGTTCTTTAGAAAATTTGGACAAATGATAGCAGCAATTGCCGTTAATGGTGCACTTATTGCTATGAATTACAAATACTATAAAGGTGCTGTACAAACTCAATCTGCATTAAAAGTAATGTACAATATGGCTACATTAATCCCCGCAATAATATTTATTATCGCAGCAATTATTTTATTTTTGTGGTATCCATTATCCAAAAAGAAGACAATAGAATTGCAAAGTCAAAAAGCTGAAATGCTAAAAGAAATGCTTTCTAACAATGATACAAAAGAATAAATAAATTATATCCCAAATATTAAAGTGCGTTTTGATTGATTTTACAAATAAAAAATGCTATCCTAAAATTATCAAAAATTTATGATAATAAGGAGTTTGTACTACAAATGAAAGCTATAATATCAGTTATCGGCGTAGACAAAGTTGGCATAATTGCCAAAGTATCTAACGCACTTTATGAAATGGGTATCAATATAGAAGATATCTCCCAAACAATAATGCAAGACAGAGTATTTACCATGACTATGATGATCGGTGATACTGATGATACTTCTATGAAAACCCTGAACGAAAAAATGCAAAGTATTGCTAAAGAAATGAATGTAGATATCCGTTTGCAACAAGAAGATATCTTTCTTTCTATGCACAGAATTTAATCAATAGGGGTAAATAAAATGTTAAATAATCAAGAAATTTTACAAACTATCCATATGATTAGCGAACAAAATTTAGATATTCGTACAATAACAATGCATCTAAGTTTGTTTGAATGTATATCCGACAATGCGGAAGTTACGGCAAACAATGTTTATAAAAAACTAATGGAAAAGGCAAGTAACCTTCCTCAAGTAGCTGAAGATATTCATAATAAATATGGCATAGGAATAGCAAATAAGCGTCTTTCTGTATCACCTATTAGTTTAATAGGCGCATCAAGTGGTGGTTATATTCAAATAGCAGAAGCTATGGATAGAGCAGCTAAAGAAATAGGTATTGACTTTATCGGTGGTTATACTGCACTAATTCAAAAAGGTATGACCAAACAAGAAAAAGAGTTTTTGTACACTATCCCAAAAGTTTTATCCATAACCGACCGTGTTTGTGCTTCCGTAAATGTAGGTAGTTCTAAATGCGGTATTAATATGGACGCCATAAAAATAATGGGTGAAATAGTAAAGAAAACCGCTTACCTAACAAAAGATAACGGTTGCATTGGCTGTGCAAAGCTAGTTGTATTTTGCAATGCAGTTGATGATAATCCGTTTATGGCAGGTTCTTTCAACGGTGTAAGTCAAGGCGACTGCGTTATTAATGTAGGCGTTTCTGGACCTGGTGTTGTTAAGAATGCAATAGAACAAATTAAAGGCGAAGATTGTTCGGTGCTTGCACAAACAATAATGAATACCACTTTCAAAATAACACGTGCTGCCGAACTTGTAGGAAAAGAAGCTAGCAAAATGCTTAATGGCGAATTTGGAATTATCGATTTGTCACTAGCACCTACTCCAATTCATAATGATAGTGTTGGCGAAGTACTAGAAGCTATGGGACTATCTTGCGTAGGTACTCACGGAACAACTGCTTGTCTAGCTATGCTAAATGATGCAGTAAAAAAAGGTGGCACAATGGCAAGTTCTCATATTGGCGGCTTAAGTGGTGCATTTATACCAGTTAGTGAAGATATAGGGATTATTAATGCTGTTAGGACAGGTCATATTTCTCTTGACAAACTTGAAGCTATGACTTCAGTTTGCAGTGTAGGGCTTGATATGATAGCAATACCAGGTAGCACTACCGCTACTACTATAAGTGCTATGATAGCAGACGAAGCAGCTATAGGAATGATAAATAACAAAACTACTGCTGTTCGTGTAATACCAGTTTACGGCAAAGAAGAAGGCGAAGTTAATTTTGGCGGACTATTGGGCTTTGCACCGATAATGCCAGTTAATAAAGGCAATGCCTATGAATTTATAAACCGTGGAGGAAAAATTCCTGCACCTATACATTCTTTTAAAAATTAATAACTAATTTTCTAATATAAAAAGCACCTCAAATTGATATTCCCTTGCAATTATGTTATCTTGGGTTTTTATCAAATTAAGGTGCTTATTTTATTAAACAAAATTAGGGAATAGATAAAGTTAGCAAGCAAATAAATAAACTATTAAATTTGACAAACAATATATTAATTGTCTATAATTAAGTATAGATAGGAGCATTGAAAAAGAATGGCTAATAATGGCAATATGGAAAAAGATTTAATAGAAATAGTTATGGAAAAAACCAAACCTATTTTTTTCCGTTATGAAGAAATAAACAATTTGATTTATGCCCCTGAAGTTATTGCTGACAGTAGATGGTATCAAGCATTAATTAGAGAACAAAAAAAAATAGAAATAATATCTAAAGGCTATGAAGAATTATTATTGCATACACAGTTAATTAACGAATTAGTAAGCAATAATGAAAGCGAAAATAGCGATATAAATGAAGAAATAACTAGTTTAAGAACAATAAATGAAAAATTAGCTATGTCCCTACTTAATAATGTTGCATTTTTAGGAAAAGAACAATGTGATGATACAAGTATAAAAATAACAGGTGATATCGCCATAAAAGATGCAATTAGTGATATCGTAAAAAGTTATGAATGTTATTCTAAAAATAACAATTGGAAAGCAAAAGCTACAAAATTTACAAATATATCAAGCAAAACAAGTGTAAATATAAATATAAGCGGTAAGAATTCTTATTCTTTGCTCAAAAATGAAATGGGTATTTTCCAAATAATCGATATCAAAGGCAATAAAAATAATGTGGAAGTTATGGTGTACCCTCCAAAACAGAAATTAAACGTCACACTTGATGATAAAGACATAAGGATAGAAGTAAGTCACGCAAGCGGTGCAGGTGGGCAAAATGTCAATAAAGTAGCTACCGCCATTCGTGCTGTTCATATACCTACTAATATAGCAACCACTTGTCAAGATGAACGCTCACAATATGCTAATAAAGAAAGAGCAATAAAAAAGCTTTATGAGAAAGTAACTTTCGCATACTCACAAAACTATGATGAAAGTTATAAAAAAAGTATTGATGATTGCAAAAATGAATTAGCAAATAGCGGACTTATTCGCAAGTTTGATTATGCAAAAAAAATTGTAATTGATATAAATAGTGGATTGCAAATTGACCTTGATAAGGTAGTAAATGGGAATATTGATGAATTTATTAAGTTATCACTATTATAATATGTAAAAATTTAGCTTTATTTTAAGTTATCTATGGTATATAATAAAGATATGAAGGGAATTAGATGAAATTTATAGTAGATACAACAAAAACTGTTTTAAGTAGCAAAACAAAAATATTCAAAACTGAAAAATTTATCGGCGAAACTAAAGTTTTTGGCGATATAGATTTTTTTGTGTCAAAACTAGGCGAAACAATAATACTAAATTCAGCTAAAATAGCAAGTGCAATAAATGTCGCTAATGCACTTACTACCTCATTCAAAATAGAAATAGGAAATACTGAACATATATTCTTTTTCAAATTAGGCAATCAATTAGAGCCTGATTATGAAGTTAATCCAAATGATATAGTATTTTTTAGATATATAGACAATAAAAATGTCAGATTAATTAATGACCAACGACTAATAAATTTGTGCAGAGAAAATACAAAATTTAATATAGAAATTGTGCCAATTAATGACATAATTAATAAAAGCAGTTTTTACAAACTTTATAGAATTAGCAATGCAAACTTAGTTAATTTTCCCCAACTTACCTCATCACAAGAAGAATTAGTAACTACTGAAGACCAAAATGTTCTTGTACAAGGGGTTGCTGGCAGTGGAAAAACCAATATTTGCATAGAAAAAATAATTTACACCGCTTGTAGAGAATATACAGGCAGAGTGCTTTATTCTACCTTTTCAAGAGGTCTTCTAATAGATACGCAAAATAAAGTTGAAGTAATTATAAATAATCTAATGGATTTTGTAAATTCTTACCGACATAATAGTGTAATTTTTATAGAAGAAAACCACAAAAAAGCAATAGAGAACAAACTCGGATTATATTTTTCTGAAGATAGCGAACAAGATATTTGTGTGAAAATAGAAAAAATAGTAAAGTTTTTACAAGATAAAGTGGATTATTTCCTTTTAGAAGATATTTATAGAAAATTTTTATCTAATAACAGTAAAGAAATTATGGCAGATGAAAGATATTTTATAAAAACTTATTTGGGCAATATCAGAGATTACCAATTAAATAGCAAACTTACTAAAATTAAATATTTGTCGTATGAAGTTATTTATAAAGAAATTTATGGACTTATTGAAGGCGTTTATAACATACAAAAGCCAAATTCCATAATGACAGTAAACGACTATGTCGCTTTGCGAAAAGATAGCTTTACCCGTTATGAGTGTGAAATTATTTTTGCTATTTTTATAGATTATCAAAAATATTTAGAAAAAAACGAATTAATAGATAACAATATAATAAGTACTAAAATGCTTAATAATTTAGACAAATTACCTCATTATTCACTTTCTATACTTGATGAAGTACAGGATATGACACAAATAAATCTTTGTTTGATGCGTAAAATTACTATAAAAATGTTTTGCGTTGGTGATGCGTTACAAATGATTAATCCATCTTATTTTAGCTTTGCTTATCTAAAAAATTTGTTATACACTAAAGATGTAGTAAATGTTGCAAAACTTAGTAATAACTACCGCAATACTGCTAAAATTTCACAAATTATTGATAATCTTAGTGCCGTAAATACAAGCAAATTCGGCGTACATAATTTTGTAGTTGCAGGCAAAAGTGTAGATAGTGATATAGACACCGAAACAATTTATGTCAAAAATAAAACCTTAATTAATGAAATAGCTAAACAAAAATATGACAGCATTACCGTAGTAGTATCAAGCCAAAAAAGTAAAGAAGAATTGCGTAAAATATTACCTAGTCAAGAAATTCTTACCATTTCCGAAATAAAAGGGCTTGAGCGTGATATCGTGGTACTTTATGAAATTATCGGTGATAATTTAGATAAATGGAAAGCGTTAGAACGCACATTAATAAATCGTAAACAAGCTAAAGAAAATTCTGTTTTTAGGTATTACTTTAACCTATTTTATGTTGGCATAAGTAGGGCAAAAGCTCATTTATATGTTGTAGAACATAATGAAGTAGGCTTGCTTAAAGACTTTTTTGATAACAATTTTGATAATCTTGATGTAAAATGTGCAATTGATAAATTAAATAAAGTAGCTAGCAAAATTTTAGTAGACCAAAACGAACTAGCAAACAGAGTCGGACAATTTATTTCACTCGGACAATTTGACAATGCAGGATTTAGTGCAAACAAAATTGTTGATGACATAGAAAAAACGGCTTTATTTAATAGAATTCAAGTAAATGAAGATTTTGTTTCTAAAGGACAATACAAACAAGCAGGAATTGCTTTTTGGGAATTGGGTATGTTTGACGATGCAAATACGCAATTTTTACTTAGCGGAGATAAGATTCTAATTGACCTTATGGGTGCTTGCAAAACCGGGCAAAGTGACTTACTTGATATTGATATTATTAAATTTTTGCCTGAAGTATCGGATAACAAAATAGCTGTAGAGCTAATTTTACAAACTTTAAATAAGGATTTAGTGAAAACTAAAGAAACTCAAAAAAATTTGAACAATAGATTTAGAAAAATGAAGGAGCAATAATTATGGACAATCAAGATATTAATAAGTTAGTTGATGCTTTTATCCAATATAAAGAAATGCTAACACCAATTCAAGGTAATCTTAATGATTTTGTTATTACTTATGATAAGTTAAAAGAAGATATAGACAAATTAAATAATTCTTTTGGCGGTGATGCTGCAAAAAAAATGGAACAAATTTATCAAAGTTTGGCAAATCAAGCAAGCAATGCTAGCCAACTTTCTACTAAAATAGATAAATTTGTCGGCTTATCAGATAAATATTTATCGGGTATGAACACTATGATAAATGCAATGGACAAAATTTCTAAGAAAATTGAAGTTGTTGACCGTTTGGAAGAAAAAGCGGAAAGTCAAATTGCTTTACTTGACGAACTTTTGGAAGAAAAAAAGAAAAATTACGATATTAGTCAATTACAAAAAACCTTGGCAAATTATAATTCTAACGTACAAAAAGTAAGCGAATTTATTAATAAAGATGTAGCAGACTCAATTGGCGAAAACAGTAAAAAGTTAGATGCAATAAGTAATGCTAATGAAAAATTATCCAATAAAATAGAAATAGAAAATGAGAATGTAACTAAACTTATAGAAAAATACTCTGCTTCTAGTAATATTCTTAATAAAATAGTTGAAAAAGAAGATGTAAATGAAATTTATCTATTCGAAATCTTAGATAAATGGGCTGAAAGTAGAAAAATTAAGAAAAAAGATAAAAACTAAATAGAATTAGTTACAATTTGCAAAAACAAGTAAAGTTTACTTTTGGAGAAAAAGTGATACAAAATAAAGAAAATATGGATTTATATTTAGCATTAAAAAATGACGATTTAGCGACATTTGATGCAATTATAGAACAAAAAAGAGGTAATTTATCTCTTTGTTTTGGTCGTTTTCCTATACTTTCTATTTGTTATTTATATAAAAGTAAAAAAATAATAGCAAGCTATGAAAAGAAATTAGCAAAAATAAAAACCTACATTATCATAGATGAAGAATTTGACCTTTACGAAATTTTTAAGAAAAAGGCAAAGCGTACTTTACGGCTTTATGTATATGAAGACAGACTAGTTACCCCTCCCGAAATGCTCGCTATAATTGGCGAACTCAGATATTTAGAAAGTAACTATTCCACTCTTTTTGAAAATGAACAAACTACTAATAACTTAAAACAAATTTGTCGATTACAATATAGTAGTAACATAATAGTTGAAGATTTCGGCATTATTTTCCCAAAACAGCCATTATCAACAAAACAAAAGAAAATTTTTAAGCTTACGGCAATTTTGGCTTTAGCTTTTATCGTAATATTCGTAAGTATTGGATTAGGATTTTTGGGTGTAATGGGATTAGGCACTATTAGCAACCCTATAAAAATTAATTCGGAAAAACAGTTAGAAATGGCACTAAATAATAAAAATAGTCGTTATTATAAACTAACTAAAGACATTAATTATAATGGAAGTATGGTTGAAAACTTTGTTGGTGATTTAGATGGTAATGATAAAAAAATAACAATAACAAGCCCAAATACAATTATAAATAATTTAACTGGGAATATTGAAAATGTGAATTTTGTTATTACTGATATTGAAAGAACTATAGAAAATAACGGTGCATTAATTATTAATAATTCTACGGGAATAATCGATAATGTCGATTTAGAAATTAGCGGTAAATTAAATGAAGACAACGAGGAAGCCACACTTATTTTCTCAGCTTTTGTCGGTGAAAATTCTGGAAAAATTACTAATTGCAACGCACTTATTAACATAGAATATTTAGGAAATGGAACTGGCGATGCATCATTTTCTACAATTGTAGGAACAAATAATGGCGAAGTAAATAATTGTACAATAAAAGAAAATTCCGTTATTATTACCGACACAATTGATGTTGCAGGAATTGCTATCCATAATGAAGAAAGTGGAAAAATTTATGATTGCATAAATAATGCAAGCATTACACAAAATTCTAATTGTTTACTGTGGAATCCTAATACAAGTGGCATTGTCATTGCGAATGTTGGTGCCGTAAAAAATTGTGTAAATAATGGCACTATCATTTCTACTACTACCGCAGATACAAACGAAATAAGTGTTTTTGGCTCTGGTATTGCTTGTACAAATATAGGCGTAATAGAAAAAAGTAAAAATGTCGGTGAAATCAAGGTAAATAGTGAAAATTCAATTATTTACGCCGGTGGCGTAGTTGCTTACAATAGCACTAGAGAATCATATTTGGAAAATGATAGCAACTTTGGACAAATAACAGTACAAACAAATAATGAAACTAAAATATTTGTTTTTGCAGGCGGAATCGCTGGATTTAGTGCAGGAGCAATAGTTAATTGTTTTGCCGATACAAATATTGTTACTACAAATACCATTGATGGCGACACTCGTATGACTTGGTTAGGAGGCATAATAGGAATACAAAATGTGACTGGACTTGGCGAATATATTGATAATAACTATTATGTAAAAAAAGATAATATGCTTTTTGGAATAGCTTCTCAATTATCTAATAATGTAATTTTTATTGGAATAGATACGAATTGTAACGGACTAGAATCTCTAGAAAAACTTAAAGAAAAGGGGGTATATTGGGAATGAAAAATTCTAAGTTTTTAAATATTTTTAATATTATCGCTTTTATCATAGGAATTCTCGATATCGCTTTTTTGATTTTTGGCGTTGTAGAATTTATATTATATATATTGCAAATTAGCTTTGTACCACTACCATTCTTTATTATTGCTATTGCTATTGTAACAATAAACATAATATTATTAATAAATTTGTGTGTATATTTATTCATAAGAAAACATAATACTACAAAATAACTATTTTAATACAAAAATAACATTTTCTTTATTCAAAAAAACCATATAACTTACTTTACATTAGTAAGTTTTTTTATTTTTCAAAATATAATTAATAAAATATAAATAATTATGCAAAAATGCTTGCTTATATTCTCAATAAGTGTATAATGTATGTATAAAATGTATATTATACAATATATATACATTAATTAATAAGAATTATAATTGCGTTAAGCAGGAGGCAAACAAAATGAAAAAAATAAAGAAAGTAGTACTAGCATATAGCGGTGGTTTGGATACATCAATTATGATATGTTGGTTAAAAGAAAATTATGGACAAGATTTAGAAATAGTAGCAGTTAGTGGCGATGTAGGTCAAGCTGATGAACTTGATGGTTTGGAAGCAAAAGCAATAGCCACTGGTGCAAGTAAGTGTATCGTAATGGATTTGAAAAAAGAATTTGTAAATGATTACATATTCCCTTGTATTAAAGCCGGTTCTGTTTACGAAAATGATTACTTATTAGGTACTTCACTTGCCCGTCCACTTATCGGAAAAAAATTAGCTGAAATTGCACTTGCAGAAAATGCAGATGCGATTGTTCACGGTTGCACAGGAAAAGGCAATGACCAAGTTCGTTTTGAACTTGCAATAAAAGCTTTTGCACCTAATATGACTGTTATTGCACCTTGGCGTATTTGGGATTTGAAAAGTCGTGAAGAAGAAATTGAATATGCGGAAGCACATAATATCCCATTGAAAATAAACAGAGAAACAAATTATAGTAAAGACAAAAATATGTGGCATTTATCTCACGAAGGTTTGGATTTGGAAAACCCAGCAAACGAACCTAAGTACAATAAAATATTGGAAATGATGGTAAGCCCACAAAATGCACCAAATGTAGAAGAAAAGGTAGAAATTGGTTTTGAAAAAGGTATTCCTGTTTCACTTAATGGTAAAAAAGTAGATGGCGTTACACTAATTGAAAAACTTAATGTGATAGCAGGCAAAAATGGCGTTGGTATTGTTGATTTAGTAGAAAACAGACTTGTAGGAATGAAAAGCCGTGGCGTTTATGAAACACCAGCAGGCACTGTTCTTATGTCAGCACATAGTTATTTAGAAACAATTTGTCTAGACAAAGAAACCGCTCATTTTAAGCAAATTGTTGCACAAAAATGGGGCGAAATGATTTACAACGGACAATGGTTTACCCAACTTACTGAAGCAATTTGTGCTTTTGTCGATAGTACGCAACAAAATGTTACAGGTACTGTTAAGTTAAAACTATACAAAGGTAATATAATTCGTTGTGGTGTTGAAAGTGAATATTCACTATTCAATCCAGAATTTGCATCATTCGATGATGATGGCGGTGTTTACAATCAAATGGATAGTCAAGGTTTTATTAATTTATTTGGACTTCCAATTAAAGTAAACGCATTATTAAAAGAAAAGTTAAACAATAAATAGGAGCTAAAAATGGCAAAACTATGGGAAGGCAAATTTGAAAAAAAACTAGATAATTTGGCTGAAAAATATAATAGCAGTATTGCAGTTGATTGCAAAATTTATGTCGAAGATATATTAGGTAGTATTGCCCACGCAAAAATGCTAGGCAAATGCGGAATTATTAACGACGATGAAAGCAAGCAACTTGTTGCGGGACTAAATTTGCTTTTAGAAAAAATTAATTCTGGAGAAGTTGATATTGATTTCAGTTATGAGGATATTCATTCTTTTGTAGAGTTTAGCCTTACTGAAATGCTCGGCGATGTTGCAAAAAAATTACATACAGCTAGAAGTCGTAACGACCAAGTTGCTACCGATTTTAAGTTATATGTGTTGTCAATGTCAAAGACTATTAAGGCAGAATTATTATCTCTAATTACTATTATTAATGAAGTTGCTAGCGAAAATATTCATACATTTATGCCTGCTTATACGCATTTACAACCTGCCCAACCTACTAGCTTTGCACATTATGTGTTAGCTTACGGACAAATGCTATCGAGAGATGTTATGCGTTTAGAAAGTTTTGTAACAAACAATAACAAGTGTCCACTAGGCAGTTGTGCCCTTTGTGGAACAACATACAATATAGATAGGTTCTTTACCGCAACTGAATTAGGCTTTGAAAATCCTTGCGAAAATTCCATTGATGGAGTTAGCGATAGAGATTTTGTCGTAGAAATGCACTCCGATATTTCTATGATAGCAATGCATCTATCTAGATTTGCTGAAGAAATGATTTTGTTTTGTTC
>Ga0172378_10004496_pt1 | contig 13048 bp, 4 predicted proteins | sample GrowelOW332metaG_FD_119755 | JGI IMG/M metagenome (GOLD analysis project Ga0172378, IMG submission 119755) | Groundwater microbial communities from an aquifer near a municipal landfill in Southern Ontario, Canada - Pumphouse #3_1 metaG | ecosystem: Environmental > Aquatic > Deep subsurface >...
GATGGTCAGACTGTTAAGGTAGGAAAGGATAAACTTAAATGGCATGCTCTTGACAGCAAGAACTTCAATGTAAAACTATTCCGTTTATCATATGGATTACAGAAACCTATCTATGGCGTTTTGTATTGGAATGTTACCGTTATAAACTCAGATAAGGAAATAAAGAATGTGAGAATGGCTGTAGGTTCTAATTCAGGATCTCAATGGTGGTTGAATGGTGAACCAGCTATAATGCTTTCTAACGACAGACGTATGGTTAAGGATGACTGTGTATCTCCAAGAATGACTCTTAAGAAGGGAAAGAACATTGTACGTGGAGCTGTTATCAATGGTCCTGGTATGAGTGATTTCTGTGTTCGCTTTATCGACGAGAACGGAGAACCTGTTAAGGGTATTACTGTAAGTTATAAATAGAATAATCTGAATTAGAAATATTATGAAACCAAATATAAAGAAATATGCTACACTCCTTTTTGGAGCTCTATTGATTGAGAGTGCAGCAGCACAAGTGGGTAAACCATTTATTCATGACCCATCAACTATTATAGAGTGCGATGGTAAATATTATACATTTGGAACCGGTGGGGGTGGACTGATCTCTGAAGACGGATGGACATGGAACAGCGGAGCTGTAAGACCTGGTGGTGGAGCAGCACCCGATGCAATGAAGATAGGTGACCGCTATCTTGTAGTGTATGGTGCAACAGGTGGTGGCCTTGGTGGTAATCACAGTGGTGGTATATATACAATGTGGAACAAGACACTCGATCCAAAATCTCCTGATTTTAAATATTCAACTCCTCAGTTGGTTTGTTTCTCTGATGGAATGGAAGATATGGATGCAATAGATCCAGGATTACTTCTTGATCCCACAACAGGACGTCTGTGGATGTCTTTCGGTACTTATTTCGGCTATATCCGTCTGATAGAACTTGATCCAAAGACAGGTAAGCGTATGCAGGGAAATCAAGAGAAAGCAATTGCTATTGATTGCGAAGCCTCTGCTCTAATGTACAATGATGGGTGGTATTATCTTCTAGGTACACATGGCACATGCTGTGATGGCTCAAACTCCACATATAATATTGTAGTTGGACGTTCAAAGAGTATTGAAGGTCCATATATTGACAATGTTGGCCGTGATATGCTTCAGGGCGGTGGAAAACTTGTTATCGCTGCATCTCCTAGATTGATGGGACCAGGTCATTTCGCTCGTGAAATTGTGGAAGACGGTGTAGAGAAGATGTCTTTCCATTATGAAGCCGACATGGATCAGAGTGGTAGGAGTGTACTTGCTATACGTCCTTTAGTTTGGAAGAATGGATGGCCTGTAGCAGGAGAGAAGTTTGAAGAAGGTACATACGAAATAGAGTCTGAAAGACGTGGATATGCACTAGAATTGGCTGTCGATTTTGTTAGAATGCCTGGTGGTATGCGCTGGTTCAGAGCAGAGGACAATGAACCTGTGAAACCTGTAGCTTCACAAACATTGAAAGATGTTGAGGCTACTTGGCCTGCAGGTGAGGTAGGAGTGAGAGCTAATGATTATATGGATCGCCCAAGTCAGAGATGGACTATTACTGCTGTACCTGAAGCTGGTGGATATTTTGGAGGACTATACTATAAGATTCAGATTGCAGGAACAGATCGTACTTTGGCTGCAAATGCAAACAAAGAGGTTGTAGCAGTTCCTAAATTTACAGGTGCTAATGAACAACTATGGAGAATTGAACAACTCACAGATGGTACTTATCGTATAATGCCAAAGGCGGTTCCAGGAACTGACGAGAAATTAGCTTTAATATCTGTTGGTGATAGTACTCCTACTCTTGCTAAATTTGATATGAAGAGTGATAACTCTAAGTGGAGCTTTAAGTACAAGAAATAGGTGATTTTTTATTAATTTATATTTTTAAGTCCGGCAATGTGTTGTTAGCTAAACATTGCCGGACTTTTTTATATCTGTGGTGAAAATTTTCCAATGTCATTATTCTCTTCAGATAAGGATATCTGATTGTTTATTATGGCTATGCTATGATACAGTAATGGCTTTATTATATTTCTAAGTGTGAAACATAATAAAGCCATTGAAAAGCAATATTGTTATAGGCTGTTGTAAGCAGTACTTGCTTACTTATCTTTCTTTAATAAGTTGTTTTCCATATATTCAGTAGGAGTAACTCCATATAACTCCTTAAAGCTTGTTGAGAAGTTATTTGCATTCGAGAAACCAATTAATGTGGCAACTTCATTGATAGTATAATGCTTCTCTGATAGCAATTGTGCTGCCTGGCTGAGCCGTATGTTCCTAATGAAGTCACGTGTAGTCTGATTAGTAAGTTCTTTCAGCTTTCTATGAAGATGTACTCTGCTTATACCCACATCTTTTGATAGAGTCTCAATAGTGAAATTAGGGTTACCAATATTATTATTGATAGATTTCATTATTCTCTGCATAAGCTTATCATCAGGAGAGTCAACCTTGAGCTTTATCATCTCTTTCTCTTTAGTCTTCTCGTCGTATATCTGTGCTTTCAGGCTCTCCCTGCTACGTATCAAATTGAATATAGTTCTTTTAAGTATCTCAATATTAAATGGTTTTGTCATGTACGAGTCAGCACCATTTTCCAAAGCGTCGAGGTTATCTTCATCTTCAATCTTAGCTGTAAGTAATATTACAGGTATATGATTGAGTGTTACGTTTTGCTTAATCTTTCTACATAGAGAAATACCATCAATACCAGGCATCATGATGTCGCTTAAAACAAGGTCTGGCTTTGTCTTGAATACTAAGTCCAACGCCTCTTTACCATCTCCACTCTCAATAATATGAAAATCTGAATTTAACTCATCAGAAAGATATTTTCGGATATCATCATCGTCGTCGACTATTAGTATCTTGAATTTGGTACTTGCTCTCTTCTTCTGCTTATCATCATCTTCAATATATGTCAATGGCAAGATATTCTTGTTAGAACTTTCATTTTTCATGATTGAGTAATCTGCCCCCTCGTCAATCTCCTCTTCTGTCAGGTGCGATTTCCCTAATGGAATGCGAATGAAGAATTTGGTACCACTGAACTCATATGTATTACTCTCAACTTTTATACTACCATGATGTAACTTTACAAGCGATAATGTAAGATGCAGTCCTATTCCTGTGCCAATATTAGTGTTGTTGACATTGTTTCTTATCTGATAGAATCTTTCGAATATATGCTCTATCTCATCCTTAGATATACCTATACCATTGTCTTGAATAATTATTTCAAAATAATTATTCAATGGTTCAGGAACACTTTCATCATATCCTTTTCTAATGAAAACATCTATCTCTCCGTTAGAAGGCGTATATTTAATTGCATTAGATAATATGTTTATTATTATCTTGTCAAAATATGCAGGGTCGACCCACACATCTTCGTTAAAATTATCGAAGTTGTGAAGTGTAAGTTTTATATTCTTCAGTTTAGATTCGTGAGTGAATATCTCACAAATATTTTTTATGAATGCACTAATATCAGTCTTTTTGAAAGATAGGTTCATAAGACCCTTATCTATCTTTCGGACATCCATAAGTTGATTTAACAAGAGCAATATCCTCTGTGAATTATTATATATAGTGTGATATATTTTTTGTCTGGTACTATCTTTATCACTATCTAAAAGCCTTTGAAGTGGGCTGATGATTAATGAAATAGGTGTACGTATCTCATGAGAGATATTTATAAAGAATTGCAACTTAGCTTCATTTATATCTTCACTATGTTTATGCTGAAGCATCTTCTCCTTTATTTCGTATCTGTTCATCATTGTTCTTATTACATAAACTATTATAATAGATACTATGATAAAATAGATGAAATAGGCAATACCTGTTTTCCACCATGGTGAAGCTATATGAATACTAATTTGGGCTGTGTTTGACTCTCTGTTGTTGTTCACAGCTTTAACCATGAACGTATAATCTCCAGGAGAGAGATCAACCAAGGAAGCTCTGTTTGTTCCTTTAGGTAGTTTTATCCATGAATCACCATCAAGTGAGTACATATAAGTAATACCCTCAGGATTGGTCATCTCAATACATGAGAACTCTATACTGAAACTGTTATCATTATGTCCCAGATAAAAATCTTTGGCATCGAATACAGGACCATCTATAATTTCGTCACCATCTGATAGTGTCCCCATTCTTACAGGCTGATCTTTCAGATAGAAATCAGTTATACGTATGTTCATATTTGAACCCGGATTTGAAATATCATCAGGATTGAAATATGTAATACCATTTATACCACCAAACCATAATGTTCCATCAGCGTCCCTTATAGAGGCGTTTTTATAAAATTCATTACCCTGCAGTCCATCACCCATATAGTAATTAGTCGTATGTTTGGTCTTAGTGTTGAATTGTGTCATTCCGTAGTTGGTACTTATCCACAAATTTCCTTTGCTATCACCTTGAATAGCATATACAGTATTCCCTGAAAGACCCTCTTTGATAGTGTATTTATCTATTTTCTTTGTCTTTGTATCTACACTAACAAGCCCTTCTGAAGTCCCAGCCCATAGAATTCCTTTTTTGTCTTGGTATAATGAGTATACAATGTGTTTTCTAAGTATTATCTCATTGTTGAAACTATTTTCCTGGCTGATATCTATACAGTTAATTCCATCATAATTCCCAGCATATATTTTTTTGTCTCTTGGTGAGTATATCAAGCAGTTAACCCATCTGTTATCTCTGTTTATCTCCTTAGGAAATTTAATATCCTTCGCTTTCATGTCATAGTAGAAAATGCCTGATCCCATAGATGCAATCCAAAGTCTTTTATTGCTGTCTTCAGCTAATGAGTAGACACGTTGTACGCTCTTCCCTTTACTATCTTTCAGACTATTCAAATAGGAGCATTTCCCGGTCCTTCTATCTATAGTAGCTACTCCTTTAGTATAAGATCCTATCCATAAGTTCCTTTCGGAATCTTCATATACGCACATTATGCTTGGGGGAACTGTCTGGTTATTGTTACCGGAACTGAAATGTTTATAGAATGTTTCATTCGGGGTAATGCCATATAGCCCGTCGTTGTCGGTTCCTATCCAAAGGTAGTTATCCTTATCTCTGAAAAATGATGTTATACAGCTGGAGCCGATAAAATTCTTACTAATAGATTTATGACCTATATAACTGAAATTATTTGACTGAGCAGGAATCATCATTGTTCCCTTCTGGAATATTGCTAGCCATGTATTGCCGGCATTGTCTATCAGGACAGAGTGGACTTTAGCCTTATTACCATCAAAAAAATTATTGTTTATATACTTGTTATATATAGATTGTTTCGAACCAGATACAGTTTTAAGTCCTTTTCCATCTGTACCGATGTAGATGTTATTCTTCTTGTCAATATAAATAGTCTTAATTGGCAATTCGTCATTAGTGTTATTGGATATTTCAACAAATTCATCTTTACTTTTTGAATATTTCAGTAACCCTTTTCCAATTGTACCAACGTAAATATTACCAAGTAGGTCTTTTTTCATATCGGTTATAGATAAGTTGCTTTCATTATTCAGATAACGATTAATCTTATTACTAGGAGATATACGAAATATACCATTTACTTCGTTGCTTATCCACATGTTTTTATCTTTATCTTCAACGATAAAATCACAGAAAAATGGAGGAATAGGAAGATCTATATGTTTAACATATAGTTCTTCTCCTTTCACTTCTAGTGTACATAATATATTACCGGATACCCATAATTCACCATTACTTCTTTCGATGATGTCGATTATATTGCTTTCGAATGGCTTACTATTTGGTAGAAGTGCTTTTTTGCTGAATTTATCTGTGGCAGGGTTATACATCTGAACTCCATTGTGTGTCCCTATAAATAGTCTCCCTTTGCTATCTTCAAAGATCGTTTTTACATAGTTGTTACATAAAGAGTATGTATCATTAGGATTATTCTTATATATGGTGAACTTACTCCCATCATAACGGTTTAGCCCATCTTCGGTCGCTATCCATATCATATTGTTACGATCCTGATAGATCTTGTTTATCATAGTACTCGACAGCTCTCTATCAGATGTAAACAGATGACAGGTCTGACTATTCGCAGTAATAACCTGCAATATCAAGGCAATAATGCATAGTGTTTTTCTCATAATATTGTTTAGAACTCGTTTTGTCACAAAGTACTCTTAAGGTTTTTCGGGTTATTCTTCTAATACAAATATACTACATTAATTTCATCTATTAAAAAATAGATGAAGTTTGTTTACAAAGTTAGATTCTCATTTTGTTTTGTATTCTGTTTTATAAAAGAATACCTCTGTCATATTAATTATGACAGAGGTATCACTACATTATTCCAATTATCTATCTATGCAATATTAATAGCCTGGATTCTGATATGCATCCTTTTCAGCTTCTGTCATCTCCATTCCATCCAACTGTCCTTGAGGAATTGGACGAAGGTAGTGAGTAGGAAGAATCTGACGGGTATATGTCTTGAGCTCGTGGTCGTTCCATCCACTACCACATATTCTGTATTCACCTGCTATATTAGCCCAAGTCTGGGTGCGTACAAGGTCAAACCAGCGATATCCTTCACCGAAGTATTCGCGAGAGCGTTCTGCCAATATATATTTAATATCTATAGTTGCAGGAGTAGTACTCTTCATAGCCTCGCTGTTATCCTGTACTTTAGGTGAGTTGGCAGCATTGTCCCAGCTCCATACACCTGCACGGCCACGGATTACATTAATAAGATCTCTTGCAGTTTTACCGGCAGTAGTTGTTGCACCTTTTACTGCAGCTTCTGCTGCAATGAAATATAGCTCAGAGAACTTAGCTACAGGGAACGGACGAGTAGAACCGGCATTAGGCTGTCCAAGGCCACCATTATTATCAGTGCGGTATGGACCAAGTTTCCAAAGTGATGGGAACTTAACACGGCTGATAGCTGAAGGGTTGATAACATAGTCTGCACGTCCATCTATAGTTGCTGCACCAATGTTTCCTACACCATTTCCTGCATCAGAATACTTCACATTAGGGTTATCCTCGTTTAAGAATGTCAATATAACTTCTCCATCTTTTACAACCAAGTTATTAGCATTGTAAACTTTATCCCAAGTTTGTCCGCCCTTTCCCCAGTTAGCACGGTATGCCATGTTGAATGTACCGTCGCAACGTGAGTCATTAGTCTTATCTGCAAATGTTTTCAAGAATACATCGACAGGAGGAGCCATACGAGTCCAAGGACGTCCTAGAGCTTGTGAGGCTTCACGCCAAATAGGCTTAACAGCGTTTTTCTGAGCATTGTCTGTATATGAACGCATTGTTTCATAGTTCCATCCAACCATCCACCCTGCAAAGTTATCAGGGGCACCACCACTACCATAAGTCAAGCTACCACCATTGTAAAGCTCGCTATCCTCAGTGTGGTCCGCATAGAGCAGAATCTCATTATTTCTGTCATTCTCGGCTTGGTTAACAAGGTAGAATGACTTTTGTAATCCGAAAGGACCAGGATTTGCTATAGCCTCTGTTGCTATGTCGTATGCTTGCTGGAAATACCATGCTGCATCATGTCCGTCTGGATCAGTTCTTGCTGTCTCAGGATATGTTGGAATATTATTTGGATTTTCCAACCACCATGCATAAGTAAGATATGCTTTAGACAGATATAGACGAGCTACAGTCTTTGTAACTCCACCAGTAACACGACCTGTTTCAGGAAGATCAGTGATAGCCTGCTTCAAATCAGGGAATATACCTTTTGTATAAACTTCTGGAACTGTATTACGTACAGATGTACGAGAAGTAGAGGTATTGAATTTCAATTCACCTGCTCCTAAATCCAATGGAACACCACCGAAAGTCTGAACTAACAGGAAGTAGTCGAAAGCCCGGAAGAATCTTGCTTCTGCAACAAGATCACTGCCTACACCGGCCGATTCAGCATTCTCAATGATACCACTAGCAGTGTTGATATTTGGAAAAGCAGTTCCCCATAAAGCATCTGAGCGGCTACTTGTTGCATCTAAAGTACCGGCACCCGAAAGGTCGGCATCTTTGAAGTTGCCATCAGCACTTTGACCATATGTATATTCATCTGTACCTGTCAGACAAGAGTTGTAATAGTATGCTTGTCCGTAGATATAACGTAGGTGTGCATATAGAGAAGTCACACCACCTTCAACTCCTTGCTTAGTTGAGAAGAAAGATGGGTCAAAACCTGTTCGTGGTTGCTCATCAAGAACACTAGAGCAAGATGTTGCCAGGAAGAGGGCTGTTGTTGTCAGTACGACCCATTTAATTTTGCTAATTATATTTTTCATATTGATATCTATTTAAAAGGTTAAGTTCACACCTAATATAAAGTTACGTGTAGCTGGAGAGTTTGTACCTATGATTGGAAGACGTGCCAAACCTGCTACAGCTATATTTTGATCGCCGTTAGAGTTTGTCTCTGGGTCCAAACCACATTCATTAGTATATGGAGACCATATTACGAATGGGTTTTGGATTGTAGCATAAACGCGTAGCTTGTCAACTCCAGAATCTTTCAGCCATTTCATGTCATTAAAATTATATCCTAAAGTAATAGTACGAATCTTAACATAGCTAGCATCAAAGTAGCCTAATGTGCTACCATAGTTAGGACTATCGCCACTTTTCTTACTAGCAGGGTTAGGATATTTAGCATCTGTGTTTTCTGGAGTCCAGTACTCTACGTCAACATTACCACGACGGCCAGAAAGCATGTTAAGATATCCATTTGATGAATGTAATGAACTAATAAGTGTACCACCACTCTTGAATGCTCCGATAACGTTCAAATCGAAGTTCTTGTAAGCAACGCGTGTGTTGAAACCTCCCTGGAAGTCAGGATCGATTTTACGTATTACACGGTCATCCGGACCAATTTTACGTGTTGGAGCTCCATTAGCATCGTAGTCACCAAGATATTTAACCTTGATCATACCTACTATGTCCGATTCCTTACCAGGTTCAAGGATATCCATATATGGGTCACCTTTTTGCCAAAGGCCAATCTTCTCGTAGTCATATATTACATTGATAGGGCTACCAACGAACCATTGGTTAGTTACATCTCTGTCTTGTCCTGATGCCAATTCTGTCAACTTGTTCTGATTGCCATATATATTCAAACCAGCTTCCCAAGTCCAACCATCTTTGTTGTCAAGTATTATACCGTTCAAAGTCAACTCCCAACCTTTGTTCTGTGTCTTACCGATGTTACCCATATAGCTGCTAACACCAGATGTAGAAGGAAGACTCTTATTTAACAACAGATCACTAGTTTTCTGAATATAATATTCGAATGTACCGGAAAGACGTCCTTTAAGAAGTGTGAAATCTAAACCGAAGTTCCATGTTGAAGAATACTCCCAACCAAGTGCTGAGTTAGGTAACTGTGTTACATAATAACCTGTAGCATATTTAGTTCCAAAGTTATATGGACGAGTGCTCAATGTTCCTAGAGTTTGGTAAGGGTTGATAGCTTGATTTGATGTCTGACCATAACCTACACGTAATTTTAAGTTGTCAATCCAATTGATATCTTTCATGAAACTTTCACGTGTGATATTCCATCCTGCAGATATAGCTGGATAAGTGTGCCATTGGTGGCCTTTTGCTAGACGTGAAGATCCATCACCTCTTAGAGTGACCATCAACATGTACTTGTTATCATAATTATACATAGCACGTCCCATCCAAGACATCAATCCACTTTTCTGATACGCCTGTCCGTTTGGATCTACTTTTATTTCACCATTAGCACGACCGATATTATAGTATTGGAAATATTCTGCAGGAATATCTTTTCCTTCCATAGATGAACGAGTATATTCAGTATTTTCAGCAGAATACATTCCTACTACGTTAAACTGGTGTTTTCCGATAGTCTTGTCATAAGTAACCATGTGTTCGACAGCCCAGTTAGTTGTCTCGTAATGATTAAGTGATGCAGTTGATGGAGTATCTTCAGTTGAACTGTTCACTCCCATACCTGTAAATGCTCCAACCTTGTTTGTACGGTAGTTAAGACCAAGGTTGATGCGATATTTCAAACCATCTACCCATGGACATTTAACCTCTGCGTACATTGTATTATATGTACCAAGTGCTTTGTTCTGGTTCAGCCAAGTGTCTGCAAGGCTTTCAGCAACCGAACGAGTAAGAGTGAATGTATTATCCAAAGGCATCTGAATAGTACGTTTCAAAGAACCATCTTCATTATATGGATTTGCTATTGGAGACATTGACAATACATTGTAAAGACCAACTTGAGATCCGTCTGTCGTATTGTAGTTTGTGTTTGTAGAAACGCCAAAACGGAAGTATTTGCCTATATTTTGGTCGAAGCTAGCACGTAAAGAGTAACGGTCATATTGTTGTGTTGGAACAACTGCCTCATCGTGATAGTAACCTGCACCTACAGAGTAGCTACCTCCATTTGTTCCACCGGTGATATTTACATCATGGCTGCTTACGATACCTGTACGGTAGAACATATCTTGCCAATCTGTATTAATATCATCCGACTCGTCCAAAGAATTTGTGTAAAAGCCTGCATCCTTACGTAACTGAGCAAATTTTGCTCCATCCATCATTGGGTATCTGTGGAATACAGTCTTCAAACCGAAATATCCATTATAACTAATTTTTGCCGGCGCTCCCTGAGTTCCTTTGTTGGTAGTGATAAGGATTACACCATTTGCACCACGTGAACCATAAATTGCAGTTGACGAAGCATCCTTAAGGATATCCATACTCTTGATATCAGATGGGTTAATATCCGACAAATCACCCATGAATGGGATTCCGTCTAATACTATCAATGGGTCATTTGATGCTGTAAGTGAACGTGAACCACGAATACGAATCTGCATCTTTGCGCCTGGCTGTGAAGATGTCTGAGTCATATCAACACCTGCAACTCTGTTTTGAAGAGCATAAGTAATGTTAGTTGACGGTACTTCGTTAAGTTTCTCACTGTTTACTGATGCAATGGAACCTGTAACATCAGAACGTCTTGCTGTACCATAGCCGATAACAACTATTTCCTCAAGAGCTTTAGAATCTTCTGTAAGCACAATTTGAATATTGCTCCTTTTATTTACAGCAACCTCTTGAGTTTTATATCCAATATAAGATACAACAAGAGTTGAATAAGAATGAACTTTAATGGTGAAATTTCCATCTAAATCGGATATAATGCCATTTGTAGTGCCTTTCTGAATGACACTTGCACCGATAATTGGTTCACCACTAGAGTCTTTTACTGTACCAGTGACAGAGATGTCCTGTGCAAAGGTACAAATAGGTATAAAGCATAATATGAATATTAATGCTAGAGACCTAAGATTTAAATTTGCGTTTTTCATAAATCTTAAATTTGAAATGAAATATATTAGATTCAACAAACTTTTTTGTTGTAAATACTATATGCTATTGGGTTACTCCATTCACATGGAAAATTCATAATAGCATATCTGTATTTTCAACGAACGCTAATTTATAGAAAAGGTATTTATGAGTTTTCTTACGCTGTTCCATCTGCTTAGGTCATCGTAACACTGATTTTCTTTGGTGTTACATTTGTTTATTCTGTGGTTCCACGCTAGTAATATGAAGAAAAATATGCATATAAATCAACATATTAACTTTTATCTTTGTTACATTTATTACAATCATATAATATTTATAATGAGAAGGTTTTTCTTTATAATTTTCACAGTTATCCTGACAGCTTTTCCATCAAAGATGTTTAGTCAGGGTGGACGTGTATATACCACATTAGATAACCTGTCATCTAGTTATATTACTCAGATATTTCAGGATAGCTATGGATATATATGGATATCTACAGAATACGGTTTAAACCGTTTCGACGGAATACATTTCAATACATATAATCATGATAGATCTAATCCTAATTCAATAAAAAATAACTATGTACGTACAATACTAGAGGATAAGAACAAGACTCTTATAATAGGTTGCCATAATGGATTGATGAGATATGATAGAGCCGGCGATTCTTTTATAGATATTCCTATGATAAGAGATGGAAAAGAGTTGATTCCGTATGTGTCACAGATATGCAACCTTAGTAATGGAGATGTTTGGATTGTTACTGCAGGACAGGGTATTTTCTCTCTTAGCAAAGATTATTCAAAAGCTACCTATATTAATTCTTTTATGGATAAAATAGGTTTTCACTTCTACAACTCAATTTTCCAGGATCGAAATAATAATATATGGTTGGGAACAGAGTATAATGGCTTGGTTAAGTATAATCAGAAGAGAGATGAAATAAGAGTTTACAATAAACCGGAAATAAATTCTAGCAGTATCTTCTCAATAAATCAGGATAAAAGAGGGGCAATTTTTATAGGACATAGGAGAGATGGCGTGATGAAATATAATTCCTCTGAAGATAAATTTGAACAGATAAACTGTGCTTCCGATAATGACAAAATTAATGTACACTGCATAGAGAATGTTGGAGGAGAATTACTCGTTGGAACTGATGGAGCGGGAGTAAAAATATATAATCCAAATACTAATCTATTATATGACTATTCTCTAGATTATTCATATAGCGACTATCATAAATCAAAAGCTCATGCTATACTTCAAGATAGAGACAAAAATATATGGATTGGACTCTATCAAAAAGGACTCTTTTTTGTACCACAGGACAAGAAACAATTTCAATATTACGGAGATAGATCTTCTACGCATAATATTATTGGTGACAATTGTGTACTCAGCATATTAAAGAGAGAAGATGGTAGTCTGTATGTGGGCACCGATAAAGATGGGCTATATATTATCAACCAAAACGGCAGTTTATTAAAACATTTTGCACCTAGCTCATCAGTTAACTACTTCCCAAAATGTATTTACTCAATGGTAGCAGATAATAGAGGAAATCTATGGGTAGGAACTGCTTTCCGAGGTCTGGCAAAAGTGGATGTCAACAGTGGTAGGGTA
>Ga0172378_10004498_pt1 | contig 13047 bp, 13 predicted proteins | sample GrowelOW332metaG_FD_119755 | JGI IMG/M metagenome (GOLD analysis project Ga0172378, IMG submission 119755) | Groundwater microbial communities from an aquifer near a municipal landfill in Southern Ontario, Canada - Pumphouse #3_1 metaG | ecosystem: Environmental > Aquatic > Deep subsurface >...
ATTTTGAATTCCACTGTATGCTTTAGACATAGAAGACGATTCAGAATAAGCGGCCTGCAAGTTTGTCATGTACTGGTGGCAGTAGTAACCGTCTCCGCCGTCTACCACATCAAATTTTTGCAGATATAATGTATTCTGCCCTACATTGATGTAATTATCTGCAATAAGACCAGCCCCGCCTGTTATAGATAACTCAGGACTTGTCCAACCATTTCTTTGAGCATAAACTGCACCATTTAATAAAGAGTTATTGTTTGTCCCGGGGACGGCTCCAAAGTTAAAATAATTAAAATATTTTTTATATGTGTGAGTTGTAGAATCATAAAGTAAATATCCTTTTGCCAGCTGGCTTCCGTAAATGCCCTGTTCCTGTCTTGCCCTTACCGCCAGATTATATGGACTCACACCTGATTTCACAGCCGCACTCATAAATACTTTGCTGAAATCCACGGTATGCTGTACATTATTAGCATCTGCATATACATATAAAGGGCTTGACATGAATGTGCCGCTTAATATGCTCTCCACTCCTGATTCAGCTTCAGTTCCACAATATGCTAAATTTTGGAACTGGAATATATATGTATCTTCCAGAAAATTTCTTGGATCTAAAAAATAAGAAGTAATTTCTTTAGAAGCAGCAACCCAGCTGCCGTCAAAGCCATGCCATGTATTAGATGCCCAGTTATAAGCACCGCTTTCAAGAGACTTCCATGAAATGGCACTGCTGCTGGGTACTAGATTTTTTCCAATAGAAGTTTCAGCATATAAAACATTAGCCCAGTTAAGTCCCACATGTTTTGCTTTAAATACCCATTTATCATGCAGCTTGTGAAGTTCTCTTAATTTAGCTCTGTAACTTTCAGGAAATCCCTGTTGATCTAGATAGGTTTCAAAGGTTGAACTATAAATAGTCTTATTAAGAGTAACATAATTTTTACTAACATATCCTTTTTTTACTGTTGAAGTTCCAAAGGTAAATTCAATTTCATACCAGTAACCTCCGGACGAGTCTTGTACAGTATTAATTACAGTTACATTATCACCTTTATCCAAAAGTGCTATTATAGTTGAGTTAGGGCCTGTCCTAACATTTAGGTCTGAACCTGTAACTATCCCAGTCCCACTGGCTGCAAATACATTCTTTATGTTGAAATTAAAACCCAATATCAACACTGAACAAAATATAAAAACAGCTATTAAATTTTTAAATTTTCTTGTTTCTTTCACGCATCATTACCCCCCATTAAAAACCTTCATAAGTTAAAAAATATTTATTCTGCTTGAAACATTATAGCAACACATTTGGCAAAATAATGCTATATAAGTAATTTGCTGCTTTAGCCTGAAACTAATTTGCCATTAAATGATTTATAAAAATCAAAGTTTGTCCTACTGCTAATTATATCATATTCTCTATATAAAATTAAGTTTTATTCAAATTTAAATTAAAGCTGTTTCAATAATTATATCGTAAGATTTTAAATAACCTTTATAAGCTATGAAGTGTTTATTACTAGCTTATCCCAAATCCACTAACAGTAATGTTTCCACTGAAAATCAAATAAAATCATAAAATCTTACAAAAATAATTCTACATTATATACCTATATAATACAATAAGAAACATTAACCAAATGCTTTATCAGCAGCATTTACATTTTGTTTTTATCAAAGGTTTCAAGACAGCCACCTCTAAAGTTAGTGATCCTATAATTCTGCTTCAGGTGGGGCAGACTCCCCATCTGAAAAGCTGATGCTTAGCTTTAACTAAGCGAGTTCACTTCCAGGTATTGTTAATTCTTCCCCAGCCCGGGGTTATTTTCCCGGTGGCGAACTTTAGCTTCCATATATTGACATCGAACATTGGTTCGCAGTATAATTGCCATATAGGGGGAGATGATATGAGTATAGAATATTTAAACTTACTTAAATCTTTAACAGCCATAGTTCCGGTTTACATTGAAAATCATGGCAAAACAACTAGATTATATTTAAACAGCGGCCAAGTTAAAGAGGTTGATTATTCATTTTACAAGGTACTTAAAGATTACTGCCTGATTCATTATCTGAATATGAATGAAATAAGAAAATTATCTGTAAACATAACTGGCAGCAGAGGGATGGTACCTCTTTACATAAGAAAAGATAAAATACTGATTCCATTTAAAATATACGAAAAGAAGGGGGAAGAAGAAAAATCTTTTGGTTATATTAATATTAAAGAAGCAGAAGTGAATCTGGATGAAAGGTTTATTTTATGCAAAGGCGGGCAAAAGATATTTTTTTACGACAAAAAACCAAATGTACTTAAAAAAATAGGACAAAGTGAATTGCTGTCAAAGAAAATTCCTGTCTTGGAACAATGGTATGGATACTAGAAATATTTACGAAATTTATGGCTGCAGGTTTTTGAATATTGATCTTTTTTAAGGTTACTTATTTTCTAAAGGCTATAAGCTTAAATAATGTGCAGCAATACTAAATACGTCAAAATCAACTATAAGCAGAAGAAGAATACCGGAAAAACTTAAAAAATTTTGAAGAAATAAGTAAAGCGGTATCATCATATTTAGTTTCAGCATAGATTAAATAGCAAAGAGAGTTCTAAAATCTGAACTCTCTTTTAGTATTTTATTGAATTTCACAAGTTTGCCCTGTTCTGTCCTTCCAAAGCCCTGATCAAAATTTCAGGGCGCCCGCTTTTAAAGTTAGTGATTCTATAATTTTGCTTCAGGTGGAGTGGCTCCCCATCTAAAGACCTGATGCTTAGCTTTAGCTAAGCGAGTTCACTTTATATTTTCTAATTGACCCCTGGCCCGGAGTCAATTAATTTCTTTATAAATTTTTCTGCTGATTTAGCAGACTCCTCTTGATCTTCACCTTCAAAAGTTATAGTAATTGTATCACCTTGTTTAATGCTGAGACTCATTAAAGAAAATATTTCTTTTGCATTTACTGATTTTTCACCTTTTTTAATGATTATGTTGCATTTAAATTTGTTAAACTCACTGACTAACAGTCCTGCCGGTCTAGCATGAATTCCCTGTGGATTTTTAACCTTATATTCAATTTTTTTCACCATATACCTCCTTCCATTATTATCCAAGGTATCAAACTAAGCCATAAAATACTTCTGCACTTTATCATCTATATTCTCTTATTTCCCATTCTAATCAGTTAATAAAATTATCCCATTTTAACGAAACCAAATAGGTATTCCGGTTTTAATAGATCCAATAGAATTAATTCCTCTTCCGGTATTCTGGCCACGAAATTTCTTTCACCATCATTAGGTAAATCTTTTGTAATAATTTCTAGTTCGCCACGATAATGAGATAAATTATCATTAACTATTACTATATCTCCCCTATGGAATAATTCTTTATCATATTTGCGGTATGGAATTGTTTTATTTTTGTAATCTTCCCGTGATATACTGCTGCGTATTAAATAATCAGAGGCATCACCTCTCCCGAAATGGGGATAATTATATATGATATTTTTCTCTTCATTTGTAATATTATCTGCAAGCTCCAATTTGAATGTGATTTTTGTTTTATCAACTTCAGATATTGATTTTAGCTCATCCTCTGTGGCGTAGGCATTTCCAATCAGGATGTCATCAATTTTGTTAGTTGCAAGTAAATGTCTTACCTGCAAATCTATCGGTAATTTTCTATGCATTTCGCAGGTAGGTAATCCTTCATATACCGGCCAAGGCCCGAAGGTATTCTTATTATTACTGGAAACAAATGCAGCAACAGGAAGGCCTAATGTTTTATATTTATTAGTAAATTCCATAAACTTATTCCAGCCAAGTCCTGTATATTTCTGCGGATAGAAGTTATGACAAACCACCATATTGTGCGTATTTGCACCTCTTTCAATCATTAGATCCAAAGCTGTATTTGAACTTCCATTAAATTCAATAGGGATCCCATATGGATTATGGGTGATTGCTATATCATCTCTATCGCTAAAATGGCCATCGAGACGAACAATATCCACCTTCATATCGGAAAATGGTTTTAAATCATAGGGAGTTGCTCCCAAATGAGAGAACACATCAGGATTTGTATCTACACCCACGATAAATCCAAGTTTATGAGCTTTGCGCATAAATTCGGTGAATTTATTCATGATAATCTCTTTTGGTTCATTTACTGACAATAAGCAGGTGAAAATTCGAGTAAATCCATATTTTGCAGCAAGTTTCATATAAGCGTAATCTTTTTCTTCTGTTGAATGTTCCGGATAAACAGATATGCCCATTCTATGCATTATAACATCCCTGCCTTTCAATTTTTAAATTTTATTTAGAAATAGCAGAAACCTGCTGGAATCTGCTATTTCTAATTTTCACTTTTTGTCAGCATCACATACGTAAAGCATATAAAATGCGGTGCTGACTTCACTCCATATTTTTAGAAGCAATATTCTTTAATATTTGCGGTATTGTCATCGTGACATGCAAGTAATTTTGCAGCCTGACAAAGATTTTTCAGTGCGTTATTTAAACCAACATCACCTTTTTTCGGGCATTTCACAATGTATATCAGGTCTTTGAACTTCTTTATTACTTCTTCGTTTTCAGCAGACATAGCTGCTATTGCAGGTACATCAGTGGAATTATTTATGTCTTCTGTAATTTCGCCACACATTTGTGCATAGTCCTTAAAATTAAATGCCGGTCCGCAAATCACTATATCCGGATGCAGTTTTTTCACCATATCACATAGTTTTTTACTTACTGTTTCTTTATCATTTAAATAGGTTCCATTCCCACAATACAAGCAGGCTGCAACTTTGGCATCAATCTGTTTTAGAAAAGGTTCCATCATGATGCTGGGGCCGATAGGAACATTTTTCCCGCCCAGCGGCAGCATTTTATCATCTTTGGTTCCCATTCCGGATTGAATCTGATCATAAATTGCTATTATCTTCAACATAGCATATTCTCCCAAGTTTTAAAATTTTAAATCATCTAAAGAAATGTTATCATCCTCTGGATTGTCTTTAGCTTCTGCTTCATCTTTTATATATTGTTTATCCATAGTTTTGATAAACGGATAATAGATAACTACTCCAAGAGCAATCAGGAATATCTGAAGAAGAGCTCCCTGCCATCCGGAGGATAAGAAACCTGAAATAATTGGAGGTGTTGTCCATGGCATAATAACACCATTACAAATTGGAACCATTCCAATATACATAGTTATATAGGAAATAATGATATTAATCATTGGTACAAGAATAAATGGTATAGCTATCAAAGGATTTAATACAACCGGCAAGCCAAAAATAATTGGCTCGTTGATACCGAAGATACCGGGGATAATCGATAATTTTCCCAGCTCTTTGACTCTTTTTGATTTACAGAATGCAAACATGGCAACCAACAGAGAAAGTGTTGATCCTGCACCTCCATAGGTAGCAAACAAGTCTTGGAACTGTTGATTTATAATATGCGGCAAAGTTGTCCCTGCTTGCAGCGCTTGTAAATTTTCTGCAGATAATGCGTAAAGTATTGGTCTGAAAACTGAATCTGTAATATTTGTCCCGTGAATACCAAAGAGCCATAAAACATGTGCAAAGAAATAAACTCCAATCATTGCACCAAGAGAATCTCCAACTCTTTGCAGAGGTAATTGTAAAATTTTATAAATAAAGTCAAAGGCATTTCCCCATGGTGTCAATGAGAAAAGAATTCGAATAAAGAAGAATACAACAATCACTGCGCCAATTGGGAATAATGCTGCGAATGATTGTCCAACTGTAGGCGGAACACCTTTTGGCATCTTAATTGTCCAGCCCTTATTTTCCACCCATTTGTAAATCTTAACGGATACAAACGCACATATAATTCCTATAAATATACCTTTTGATCCAACCCAGTCTAAAGGAATGCTGGCAACCTGAACTGCCTTTGCTGCACCATCCGGTGTAAAAGCTGTTGTAAACGGCATAAGGAGAAACCAGCTTAAAACAGCAACAGCAGCTCCAAATATCATATTTACTTTTTCATGTTTTGCATAACTATAGCCAATACCAATTACAATGAATATTGCCATAATTGAAAAGGTTGCACTGGTTACATTTGAAAAATAGGATGCAATTGACGCTCCATTTAATTTTGTGTTTTGTAATAAGTCAATCCAGGACTGAACCGGGAAATTTGAAACAAGCATAAACATGGAACCAACTACTAAAAGCGGCATACTGATTAAAAAGCCATCACGAATTGAAATAAGATATTTATTTTTGCTTATAATCTGAGCAACCGGCATAAGCTTTGATTCCAGCTTTTCCATAAAACTTTTTTTCATTTTTATACCTTCCTTCATTTATTTTAATAACTTTAAATTTAACATTAGAAATTAAGATAATTTCTTAAACGCCTTGATTTATCAATTTTGACGCTAATTTTAAAACATTACCTCCTTTGATATTGCCATAATCACTGACATCGATTAACCCCACCGGAGTATTTAGTTTTTCATATTTCTTTTTAGTTTCCTCATAGGCAAATCTCACCTGGGGACCTAGCAAAATGCAGTCCGGATGCTCTTTTTCATAGATATCATCAATACTTGCAAGTGAAAACGCTTTCACTTCAACCTGAAGATTATGATCATCAGCTACCTTCTGCATATTACTTGCAAGTAAGCTGGTGGACATTCCCGCACTGCAAAACAAATAAATCTTCTTCATTAATATCACCTCCTTTTAATTAATGAAATTGCATAATAACCTTTTAGCTGATTTCTCAGCTTAAAAATAGCGAATTTAGAGGGTTTTTTAAGCTTAAAAAGTTAATTTATGAATTATACAATTTCCCCGGTTAGGAAATTAAATTTTTTATTTAGAACATAAATCTTCAATTAACTTTATGTTCTAAGTCAAGCATTCTTTGATAGGTATAAATAAATTCTTTAGCTAATATTTGAAACATTTCCGCGCTCATAAGCTGATCTTCCGCATGCATCACTAATATTGAGCCACTCATATTTCCTTCACTTGTTTTCTGCTGAAGCAATTTATTATGTACATCATGAGCATTTAAAAACTGGCTCTTGCCTTCTTTCATCAGCTCTTCTGCTTTTTCAAAATTTCCTTTTTTAGCTTCTTGTATGGCTTCAATATTGCAGGATCGTGCTGTTCCGGCAGCTGAAATAAGCTGAAAGCATAACAATTCTAATCCTTCCATTTTGCCTCCTTGTAGTTCAAAATATATTATCTATACTTTTATTATACATAGATTTATATTAGGTACCTCCAATGTTTCTTCCTAATGCTAGGAAATATTTTACACGAATGTGAAAATCCATATACAAAAAAGCGGTTAATAACTTGCTGTCATGCAGCTGTTAACCGCTTATCCATCAATTCTATGCAGATTTTCTTTATTCAAATTATAGATTGCCCTCTTCTATAAGTTGGCGGTCCTATAATTTTACTTCAGGTGGGTAGACTCCCCATCTGAAGACCTGATGCTTAGCTTTAGCTAAGAGAGTTCACTCAATAATATTATTAATAAATTCATCATAACTTTTTGTTTTCATTAGAGAAGATAGTTTTTTAGAATCACTTATTATATTACTTAACCAATCGAAAAAAGCTCGAATTATTTTCTGATTATCCTTTTGGATGGCTAAAAGAAGAACTAGCTTTACTTGAAATTCTCCCCATTGCATTGGTTTTTTAAGAATTGCCACTGAGATTTTTGATTCCTTACTGATTGCTGTAAGCGGGTGAGGTATTGCAAAAGAATAGATAAATGATGTAGGAGAAAGCTCCTCACGTTTTAATACTGATTTTTTGAATTCTTCTTCCACCAAACCGGCATTATAAAGCTGATCACTCATAAAGTTTAAAACTTCTTTGGGAGTATCCAAATCAAGGTCAAAATAAAAGAAGCCGGGTTCCATCATAGTTCTGAAACTTGTAATGAATTTTTTTCTAAGTCTATTACTATCCAGTAAATTTAAAGCTTTAAAAATTTTAATTTCATCTTCGGAGTTGACAAAAATCGAAATCTGCACTGTTAAAATATTCAGGTTATGTTCTAAAGGCAGAGTAGTTAGAATTAAATCAGGGTTTATTTTAAGTACTTCCTTTTTTTCAAAATAATTAATAGACTGAGAAATTTTTATACGCTCATGGAATATACTCTCTATTTTTTTTATGCATAAACTTGATAAGGCTTGATTATTAGGATTTATCATGATTACTCTATATTTATTTTTAGAATTCATCCTTTCAAGAGCACCGCCTAAATGTTGTTCAATAAAGCTGATATCATTTTCATCGATTGTTACATTTAGCTTGTCCTCAATTAATTTACCCACCCGAATAGCCATTTCAAAAAAGAAGGGATATTTGTACTTTAATTCATCTAAATACAAGTTTGAAATATGAATATTATTCTTTTTTCGTTCAAGAAGCAGCTGAATATGAGTAGATAATCCTTTTTTTAAATCTTCATCCTCCCTCAAATCAACATCAAACTCAGTATATATGTCTAGTAATATGTCGCTTACCAATTGATTCACCGTATAATCCAAATTTAATAAAAGTACTCTGTCCTTATCATCAGTTTGTGTTTTCCCAAGTAATATCAAAGCCAAAAAGGTAATTTCATCTTTTTTAATTTCAATATGCAATTTTTCTGATACATTTTCATAAAATTCCCGGGCTATAGAAAACTCTATACTGCTGCTGACGATTTCATTTATCTCATATATTTGCATGTAATTATAGCAAAGCATTCGTTCAATTGCAGTACCAATATAAGCCATGATTACCGGAAGCTCCATTTCTCTCATACAGTAATTATATTTTTTAAATATCCTTTCCAGTAATTCTTTTACTATAAGCAAATCAAAATTTGGGAACAGACCGGCCAAAAGATCAAGATTTAAAAAGTTCCCTTTTATTTTTTTTACCAGTAAATTTACATAAAGTTCTCTTTTATTCTCCTCATTTCCTTCTAAAGATATATGATTTTTACACCTGATAAGCTTAAGTGTGGTATAAGGTACTAAGATTTTTTTTATTTCTTTTAAATCATTTTCCATGGAAGAATCACTAATAAACACTTTGTCCATTACATAAATCAGACTAAGTTCATTCTTTTTAAATAGTAATTCATGAATAATATAAAAACATCTTTGAAAAGATGTTTGAGGAATTACGTTTTGTGAATGAATATTCAAATTAGATGACACTTCTCCATTCAAATGATAGCCATTTCGAATATTTGACTCAATTAGTATATCATCCTGGTACAGATTTATGTATGCAATATCAGACCTTATGGTACGACCTGAAACATTTAAAAATTCAGAAAGCTGTTTACCTGTCATCCAGTTCTTATTATCCTTTAGCAGCGTTATGATTTTTTCTTGTCGTTCATTCAGCAATTTATTCACCTCTGTTCATATATTGCTTTCACCTTAAAATTTCTTACTTAGTTTGGTATTATTGCTATTTTTTGTACTTATATTTTATATATTATATCATATTTTAAGTTAATGATATAGTATAATAACCTACATTCGACAATATGTTCCAATAACTACAAATATTCTAAAACTTATAGCATTAGGAGTACATACATCGAAATCCAACTGCATACAGGTGGTATCTTAACTAAATATTCCTAGTTGGGGGTCCTGCCAAAACCTCCTGACTAGGGATTCCTGCCGATAATGGTAATCTAGTGTTTCAATCAACCACACTTTCCCTTATATAGAGCGTTCATAAAACAAATTTATTTAAAAATATAATATATAAGTTGTTTTTTTAAACGTTATTGTTTATAATAAAAGTAATGAAGGGAGTGACTTATATGTCAGTATCTGAACAACTTAAAATTCTGTGTATAAAGCTGGGTGTAAGTGTCTCCGAGCTGGGGCGTATGTCAGGGAAAAGTCCTCAGGCCTTCAGCCAGAAGATAAAAAGAGAGAGCTTTACCGTTGATGAATTAAAGCATATAGCAGAAGCAGCAGGCTGCATATACGAGGGTACCTTTATCATGCCCAGCGGTGATAAGGTTACCTATTAACCAGAAGAAGGAAGGTATCATATGAATATCTATGAAAAAATTGATCTTTATAAAGCCGCAATTGATAAGCTGCGCCCCTTCCAGGGAAGACTGCTAAATGAGATTAAAAATTATTACCGTATCGGTCTTACATGGTCAAGTAATGCCATTGAAGGGAACACTCTCACTGAAAGTGAGACTAAAGTACTGCTGGAGGATGGGCTGACTATAGGTGGAAAGCCGCTTCGGGATACCTTTGAGGCACTAGGTCACGCTGAGGCTTATGATTTTATGTTTACACTGCTTAATTGCAGCACAATTACCGAGACCGATGCATTAAAAATGCACTATATGTTCTACAGGGAGATTGATGCCGAATCTGCAGGGAAGTACCGCAGGGAACCGGTCATTATAACGGGTTCCAAGTATTGGGTATGTCAGCCAGAGATGATACAATCTGAAATGGATCATCTATTCCAGTGGATTTGTAAAGAACGGGATAAATACCATCCGGCAGAGTTTGCAGCACAGCTGCATAAACGTTTTGTATTCATACATCCATTTATAGATGGTAATGGGCGTATATCTCGTTTACTTATGAATACAGCACTGATACAGGATGGATATTTGCTTACTATTATCCCGCCAATTTTAAGGCATGAGTATATAGAGCTTCTGGAGAAGGCACATGAAGACGACAAACCATTCATGGATTTTATAGCAGAACGTATATTGGAATCACAGATGGAGATTATGCGGCTGCTTCACATTCCGTTTCCTAACATTGGATAATAGATATACCCCCCTGGCTGCTAACTGCTAACAGTAAAAATATTTTTAAAATACTATAATAAATTAGAGTTTAGCACTATGGATGAACATTTTTAGAAGACATTAAGTAATTATTTAATGATAACCCTATCATAGATTGCCAGTAAAGAATACTAGATTCTATTAAGACTAAACAGTTGATTTAACTGAGTTAGCAGTGAAATGAAAGAGAAGCTTTCTAAGCCCAATTGCAATATTAATGACCTTAGAAAAGACATAACAAAGGTTCAAATAATTATACGCTGTAATTGAAAGGATAGTACAAGAGGTTAAAAGCCATAAAATAATATGCTATATTTAAAAGTAAAGAGCTTAATGCTCTTTTTCTTTTACTAAATTTCACTAAAGATACCAAAAATAAAATAAGTTTTCCCTCTGCTTCTGGATTTAACTTGTTTTCACAATATACCGTTAGCATAGCATTAGCCATATGCGGCATCATTACAGTAGAAAGAGATGTAAGTATTATGTATTAGCATTTATATTCTCTGACCAAAAGCAAAAATGGACCCAAAAACAATGCCATATGAAGTGTGGTAGTATATGCCTTTATTATTAGGAGAAGGTGAAACTATACAGTAAAATATCATTATAAGTATAAATTCAAATATCCAAAACCTAAGTTTACACTAATTTTTAATTTAGTATTAACGATTTTAACCAATCCAACTCTTTCATTTAATTTTACAAACAGCAGATAAGCAATAACAGAAGTTACCCCACTAATAAGAGCCCCTAACCAATTAGCCAAACTAACACCACCATATTTTTATTACTCATTTAATACTATTTTCAATTATTGTAGTTTTAGGGTTGATGATTTTTTTACAATTGTTTATTAATATTACTATATCGATAAATTTCATCTATTTGTTAATATATTCAAATTAATTTAATATATTTTATGATTTTTATATTAAAATTTTTACTTTTTATTAATAAAGTATAAATTAATTTTCATATTTCATATAATATGATTTTTTATTTTAATTTCTTTATGCTGTACCCTTATCTTGTGCACAATAAAAAGAGTACTCGGAAAGGATATACATGGATAAGGAATTACTAATAAAAGCAAAAGAGGGGGATAAAGCTTCCAAGGAGGAAATAATTAAAATGTTTCAGCCGCTGATTTTAAGCTGCGTCAGCAGAATCTATGTAAACGGCTTGGATAAATCAGACTTAATCCAGATAGGATACGTAAGTATATTAAAGGCAATTGACAGCTTTGATATTTCGTCTGATTCTTTTACAGCCTATGTGAATAATTCTGTAAAAAATAATTTCTATTATCTGATAAGGGGGACAGTAAAACTAAAATATGATACAGCTTTAGATGAGGAAATTATATCTGAGGATAATACTGAAGATAAAGCCATGGTAAGTCTTGACACAGAAGAGCTGAAGAATGCCATAGATAAACTTTCTGATTATGATAAAACCCTGATAGACTGCCTATTTTTTAAAGGTTATAAGCTTAAAGAATGTGCAGCAATGCTCAATACATCAAAATCAACAATCTGCAGAAGAAAAGAAAGAATACTTAAAAAACTTAAAGTAATATTGAAAGAATAAGTATAGCAAGGCTGTTTAATTAGTTTTAAAATCCGGATTAAATTGCAAAGAGAGTTCCAAATTGAAACTCTCTTTTAGTGTTTTACTTTATATCAGGTACATAAAATCTCATATTTAATATTTTCTCTTCACTGCACTCTGTTTCTTTAGATTCTTCTTCTTCTTTCTTTTTTAGAATTACTACTTCTTTTCTGCCGCTTTTTTCACCCGGGTCCGGCAGATTATAGTAGTAAGCTTTTTCATCTTCTTTGTAATATATTACAGGAATTTCTTTTCTCATAACAGTACCCCCATAATTTTATTTTTACTATATATACTTCTATATATTTTAATAAATTCCTTCTATTTTTTGAAATATTTCCCATTTATTTTTTATTATATAAAAATACAGTTATAAATTAAGGTGAAAGGAAAGCTTATTTACCTAACAGCCGGGCTCCTACTAAATTTTATTGTAAATTCCGTATATAATGATAAATCTGCTCTTCCAAATACCACTTATATATAAGGCGCGGGCAGGAAATACGGTGGTATTATTCTATAATTCACAGCTGCCCGGCCTGCTGAATATAATAAAATTGTATAGAAAATAA
>Ga0172378_10004500_pt1 | contig 13046 bp, 9 predicted proteins | sample GrowelOW332metaG_FD_119755 | JGI IMG/M metagenome (GOLD analysis project Ga0172378, IMG submission 119755) | Groundwater microbial communities from an aquifer near a municipal landfill in Southern Ontario, Canada - Pumphouse #3_1 metaG | ecosystem: Environmental > Aquatic > Deep subsurface >...
CAGATCAACGGCAAGGTGCGCGCTCAGATCACCGTCGCCGCCGATATCGCAAAAGACGCCGCCATCGCCGCCGCAAAAGCAGACGCGCACATCGCGGAAATGATGTCCGGCAAAACGGTCGTCAAGGAGATATACGTCCCCGGAAAACTTGTCAATATCGTTGTAAAATAAACGAAAATTTCGTTATTTTAATGATCATATCATGAATCAAATGAATATTTTGGGGGAACTGTCATGAACGAACGTATGAACCGTAAAAAGTTTAATATCGGAACCTATATTCTTCAGCAGTATGCGCAGACAGAGGAGCATATCAAGGCACTTGCAGACTGCGGCATTGATTTTGTCACCTGTATGGACAATGAAAAAAACGTTCTCGACCTGTTTTCCAAATATGGAATCGGCGCGGTGGTAAACGACGTTCTGCCGAGCTGGTGGGGCGGCAATGGTGAAAAATCCGGCACAATGAACAAATGCAATCCGATTTCCGAATATGAAAAAGCGGCGGCTGCCTTTGTCGATCATCCCGCAATCTGGGGTATCGATGCCGGCGACGAACCCTCGGCAATGGATTTTGATCACTACGGAAAAATTATCTCCCGCACCGAAAAATTGTTTCCTCACCAGTTTATTTACCTGAACCTCTACCCAAATTACGCGTCCGTGGCAAAAAACACCATGTCGGAAACCGAATGTCAGCTCGGTACAAAAACCTACGCCGAACATATCGAAAGCTACATCCGCCGCGTTCCGACCGATTATATATGCTATGACCATTATGTTTACAGCACGCGCAGCGCTCCGCTGATGTATGAAAATTTCCGCATTGTCTCCGATGCCTGCCGTGAGAGCGGACGCAGCTTTTGGTATGTTCCGCAAGTGAATTCCAACCGTCCGGAAGAATGGATAAGCACAGACCGGCTTCGCTATCAGGCGTATACCGCGATGGCATTCGGCGCGGAAAATATCATCTGGGCGTGCTGGACGGCAGGCTGGTGGACAAATCAGGTAGTCGATGAAAACGGAAACCAAACGCAGCAGTACGATAAGCTCAAAACCGTCAATTTCGAAATAAAAGCGTTTGCAGACGAATACATGAAATACCGCAATGTGTCGACCGACCTTATCGGAATTATGAGCGACAGTTCTACAGCTGATATCGCAGGAAAACCGGCGGAAAGATCGATTGACGCGGGTGCGTTTATGAACATATGCGCGGACGACGGCTGCAATATCGCCGCCGGACATATGGTATCGCGCAGCGTATCCTCCTCGGAGGCGATCATGCTGTGCGACGCCGGCGACCCCTACTGCGAGAAAAACACAGCATACAATATATACTTCACACTGCATTGCAGCCGTGAACCCGCCGTTTGGATAAATGGCGTAAAAACCGCGCCAAAGCTCGTTTCATCTGACGGAGATATGATAAAATATTCCGTCGGCGGCGGAACCGGACGCGGAATCTTTGTTACAATATAAACGTTTGTGATACACAAAAAGCTATTTACGCTTTTATTCATGAGTATTCTATTGACAATTCAGAATAATTAGTGTATAATAGATACGTTGCAATATTCGCAGGAATTATTCTCTTTGCGGACATGCGAAGGGAGGGATTGATGAGATGGCAGAAATCAGAGTAAAAGAAAATGAATCGCTCGACAGCGCGCTTCGCAGATTCAAAAGACAGTGCGCCAGAAGCGGAGTTCTTTCCGAGCTTCGTAAGAGAGAGCACTATGAAAAGCCGAGCGTAAAGCGCAAGAAGAAGTCTGAGGCGGCTCGTAAGAGAAAGTTTAAGTAATTAACACTTTCGCCTGTAAAGACTTTTGATCATGCGCCGAGATCGGACGGTTTTTCGCCGTTCCGTCTGCGCTGATTTAAGTTAATACCATGCGGCACCCTCCGTGCCGAACATTTAAAGGAATGTGCTTTTGCACATTCCTTTAAATTTTATATTCATATTGCCGCGTTATAATAAAAATTCCGTGTCAGACGCAATATTTACGGCTGACACGGATTTATTTTATCTTTGATCAATTTGCCGACGCGCTGAAATCAAGGTCGTTTTGCCATTGAATATCAGTCGGCGAATTACACATTATTGCTTATGCTGTGCGGTCAAAATCGTCTGCTTATCTGCTCTTTTTCTTTGCGAATACAAACGCGCCGGCAGCGGACAGCGCGAGCAGCGCCGCCGATACGAGCGAAGCGTCGGAGGTCTGCGCTGCGGTAACGGAGGGAGCGGCAGTATCGTCGGAAGCCGGAGCTTCTTCGGCGGCAGGCGCCGTCTCCTCAACCTCTACCGGGATATCAGCGACATCGCCGAGAGTGAGATAATCATAGGTTTCGGCAGCCCACGGACCGCCTTCATTGAGCGAACTCGCAAGCATGATATTATTCTGATCGACGCTTCCGTCGGTGTAGAGGTCGGTGACCATCATCATCAGCCCGATATTGGAATCCTTTGCCGCGCCGTCGAGGGCGATGCGGAATTCCACGTTATAGCCGGCGTCCGTTCTTACCGAAGCTCCGCTGAAATCTCTGATGCCGCCGTCGCCGTCGCCGCTTGAAACATTATCGCTGTTAACGCGATATTGAACGGCGGAGTTGGAATCATCCCAGTCGAAAAGCATTTCGACGCAGTCGGCATTCCACACTTCATCGTCGACATGGCAGTCGGTCGAATCGGTGACAACTGTATATATATACAGATAATTGTCAGAATATACATAATAAGCGTCGCCCTGCGCGGCAAGCTCTCCCCCGAGAACACGGTTGATTTTAAGCTTCAGTCCGTAATTGTAGGCGTCGTCCATCACGCCGTCAACGTCAAGCTCGCCGCTTATCTGCGGAACAGAGCCGTAGCTCGCGTTTTGCGAATACGCGAATGTCGGAATGGCGCTGCATACAAGAAGCGCTGAAAGCAAAATCGGAAATAACATTTTTTTCATGTGAATAAATGCCCCCTGAATATATTTTATCAAATAATATCATCTGATATTACTATTATACATTATTATTTGAGAAATTGCAATGATTTGTTAATAATATTTGTAATTAATACAATATTTTATCTGTCATAATATAAAATATCACACATCCTTGGTGAGATTTACGGTATGCGCAGTATCTCCGCCACCAACCGGATTTTTGCACAGCCGTAAATAAAAACGCTGAATCCGGCGGTCTTTTCCGTCCAATTCAACGTTTTTTGCTTTTTTCTTGAGATAATACCGTATAGTTCACATTATGCGAAAGCGCATTGTTTTATTACTTATTCGTTCAATATGTATAATTATGCAGTTTATCAATGATATCGCCAACCGTCCGCTCGGCAGAACCGCACGCCGATACCGTGATATCAGCGTATTTTTCATACAGCGGACGGCGGACGGCGTAGACGTCGGCGAGCGTCTGCCCAGGTGAGAGAGCGATGCCGCGCGTCGTGATATTGTCGATACGCGCGATGATTTCGCCCAGCGGAACATCGAGATATACTATCGTGCCAAGCCGGCGCAGATGCTCCATGGCGTCCCCGCGGCAGACGACGCTGCCGCCTGTGGCTATCACAGTGCGCTGTACGTCAAGCGACATTATCGTATCGCGTTCGGCGTCGAGAAAACCGTCCGTGCCGCGTTCGGCAATTATTTCGCACAGCGATTTCCCCTCTCGCTTCTGTATCACAAGATCGGTGTCGCAGAATTCGGCGCATATCGCCTTTGCAAGCAGAACGCCGGTTGTGCTTTTGCCGCAGCCCGGCATTCCGATGAGAATCACACTGCGCGTCATCGCGTTTAATACGCCGCCGTGCATCCGCTCGAACCGAGATCGGGTTTATCGCAGAAGGTGACTGCCGGACGCTTCGCTCCTTCAAGCTCGAATACGATCACTTCGTTTTTGCCCTCTTTGAGGATCGGCGCGGGGACATAGAGCGTTTTCTGCGGCCCTGCGGGATTCCAGTAGCGTCCGAGATTGAAGCCGTTGACTATCACGATGCCCTTTGTAAAGCCGTCGAGCCTGACGAAGGTGTCGGCGGGAGCGCCCGCGATATCAAGCTCACCGCGCAGAAACGCCGGATAGCCGGACGGTGCGCCGCTCTCCCATCTGAGCAGCGAAAGCTCCTCCATCGGCAGATAACGCATTTCCCAGCCGAAATGATACTGCTGACCGAGGCGTATGCCGCCTACTATTCCCTTTTCGTCGCGTATGCGGCTGCCGTAGTTTACTCGTCCCATGTTTTCAACTAAAATATCGAGCTTGACGCTCTCGCCGACGCCCAGCTTTATGGTTATTTTATCCATGCGGCGGGTGCGCTCCATAATTCCCTTGAAAACGCCGTCGATATAAATAAGCGCGCGGTCGCGGACGTGCTCGGGGATAAGCTCAAGCTCCTCGAACGGACCTTTCAGTATGGTGGAGTACAGCACAAATCCAAAGTCGCCGCCGAGTTCCTCCATCGTAAGCGGCATAGCCGCGACGACAGGAGATGAAATATTTCCGAGATTTGTGAACAGCGGCGCGCTTTGGGTAAGCTCAAGCTCGCCGTACGCCGCCTTTTCGCTGTTATGCACCTCGAGCGCTGGCGCCGGGCCGAAATGCTTTTCGATGACCGATTTCACATCGTAATATTTCGGCGTGATATCTCCGGCTTCGGTGAGCGGAGCGTCGTAATCGTAGCTTGTGACGGTCGGCTGATAGTTGACATCATAATTTGCTCCGTTGTTGAACGCGAAGTTAGTGCCGCCGTGGAACATATAAAAATTGACCGACGCGCCGTAGGAGAGCATTTCATCGAATACGGCGGCGGTATCGTCCGCGGTGCGCGTATGGTGATTTTCATACCAGTGATCGAACCAGCCGTTCCAGTATTCGGTACACATCGATGGCTGATCGGGGCGAAGCTCCTTTAACAGCTCGAAGCTCTGAGTCGGCGCCGAACCAAAGTTGACCGTCGCCAGATTCCCCTCGGTCATGCCGCCGTTGAGCATAAAATAGGTCGGGCCGTCCGAGGTGAACAGCAGGCAGTCGACGCCGCAGTCGCGGTATATGTCGGCAATAGCACCAAGATAACGCTTGTCGTCGCCGTACGAGCCGTATTCGTTTTCGATCTGAACCATGACGATATTTCCGCCGTTGGTCACAAGATGGGGCGTCAAACGGCGGAACAGCTCGGTGTAATAACGGCGGACTTTTGATAAAAATTCCTCATCATAACAGCGCAGGCGCATTTTAGGATAGTTGAGCAGCCATGACGGAAGTCCGCCCATGTCCCATTCGGCGCAGATATATGGACCGGGGCGCAGTATGACCTTGAGTCCGAGCGACGCGGCGGTTTCGATATAGCGCTCGACGTCGAGGATACCCGAAAAATCGAATTCACCCTCGCGGCGTTCGTGCAGATTCCAGCAGGTGTAGGTCTCGACGGCGTTAAAACCGCAGGCGCGGAGCTTGGTCAGGCGGTCGCGCCAATATTCCGGCACGACGCGGAAATAGTGCATAGTACCGCTTACAAGGCGGAATGGTTCGCCGTCGAGATAAAATCCGTTTTTATCGTAATTGAAGGTTGACATGGCATAATTCCTTTCGATTTCCATTAAGATGATAATATACTATCATATTTCACATTAAAAATCAAGAGTATAATCATCACTGCTATTGACCTGACACAAAAAGACGTGCGCCTGCATAGACGAACGTCTTTTATAATTTTTCAATTATATTGTATACAATTTAACCGTTTGCGGCAATTTTACTAACAAGCCCTATGGCATATGAATGCAAAACAGTTTACTGCGCGGCTTTGGCTTCGTCGATGATCTTCTGCGCGATCATGGCGGGAACCTCCTCGTAGCGGGTGAAATAGAAGGTGTATTTGCCCTTGCCCTGAGATAGCGCGCGCAGAGCGATGGTGTAATCCATCATTTCCGACTTGGGGGCTTCGGCTTCGACAACCTGATAGCCCTCTCTGCCCTCGGCGGCGCTCATGCCGAGCACACGTCCGCGCCGTTTGTTGAGGTCGCCGATAACGTCTCCGACCATCGAATCGGGGACATACACCTTGAGCAGTCCGATAGGCTCGAGCAGGACGGGCGACGCCTTGACAAGCTCCTTATAAGCGAGGTTCGCCGCGATTTTAAACGCCATTTCGGACGAGTCGACATCGTGGTAGCTGCCGTCATAGAGATCGGCGGCGAGATGAACCATCGGATAGCCGGCGAGAACGCCCTTTACCATCGATTCGGCAAGTCCCTTTTCGACAGCCGGGAAGAAGTTTTTCGGCACTGCGCCGCCGACTACGCTCTCGGTAAAGGTGAGTCCCTCGGCTTCGCCGGGCGCGAAGGTGATGCGGACGTGTCCGTACTGCCCATGACCGCCCGACTGCTTCTTATGCTTTCCCTCGACCTGTAATTTTTTCTTTATGGTTTCGCGGTAGGCGATCTTCGGCTGCGTCAGCTCGACCGATGTGCCGTAGCGCGATTTCAGGCGCGAAACGATGACGTCGAGGTGAATATCGCCGAGTCCGGAGATGAGCTGCTGCTTGGTTTCGGCGTTGTTTTCATATTTTATCGTGTAATCCTCCTCGAGCAGGCGGGTAAGTCCGACCGATATCTTGTCCTCGTCGCCCTTCGCCTTCGGCACGATCGCCATGGTGAGGAAAGGCTCGGGGAATATGATTTTGCGGTAGGGCTTTGCTGTCGGGGCGACGGTGAGCGTATCGTTTGTATTGGTGGAAACGAGCTTTGGTATCATACCGATATCGCCGCAGGAAAGCGAGTCGACCTCGATCTGTTTTTTTCCGCGTACTATATAGATATGCCCGAATTTTTCGGTGACGCCGGAGGTCAGATTGCGCAGCGACATCGTGTTGTCGAGCGTGCCGTTCATCACCTTGAAGAAGGTCATTTTGCCTACGAACGGATCGGCGACCGTTTTGAATACGAATATCGATGCCGTGCCGTCGGGTTCAATAGGAGTATCGGCAGTCTCGCCGCCGTCGATAAGCTGTTCGTTTTTCTTCGCTGTATGGCGCGGGAACGACGAATCGATAAGATCGAGCATCGAGCGGACGCCCCAGAAGTTTGTGGACGAGCCGCACACGACCGGACAGATTCCGCCGTTGATAATTCCCTGATGTATCGCTTCGACCGCTTCGTCGCGTGTTATCTCCTCGCCGGCGAAGAATTTTTCCATCAGCTCGTCGCTCGTTTCGGCGATGGATTCATATGTAATATTGCGGTATTCGGTCGCGCGTTCGAGCATATCGGCGGGAATATCGCCCTCGGTGCGGTTGCCCTTGTCGTCAAAATAATACGCCTTCATGTCGATGAGGTTTATCATCGACGAATAGCGTCCGTCGCCCATCGGCATTAGTATCGGGCAGACAGCAACGCCGAAGCGTTCGCGCAGCGCGTTGAACATTTTGGCAAAACGCGCCTCTGGATCGTCTATTTTATTGATGAAAAACGCCTTTGGAATACCGGCTTCGGTGGCGTAGTCCCACGCAAGCTCTGTGCCGACCTGTATTCCGGAGCGCGCGTCGACGCAGATAAGCGCGCTGTCGGCGACTCTCACAGCCTGAAGCACCTCTCCGACAAAATCCAGATAGCCGGGCGTATCTATGAAATTGATCTTAACATTGTTCCACATAACGGGAGCCATCGACGCGGAAAGCGTGAAGCCGCGCTTTATCTCCTCGGGATCGTAATCGCATACCGTGTTGCCGTCGGAGGGTCTGCCAAGACGGTCGGTATTGCCGGAGAGGTAGAGCGCCGCTTCGGCGAAAGAAGTCTTTCCCGATCCGCCGTGACCGAGCAGGGCAATGTTACGGATTTGCTTCGTCGTATACTTTTCCATGAGAAATAAAACTCCTTTACGATTTAAAATTCACTGACGATATATCACCGTGACGTGTTTTTAGCGCGGTTATATCCGGTTCGGTTTTATATCTTATACAAATATATTTGATGTCGGACGCTGAATTTGTATATTTTTTCAGTTGTCACTTACCATTATATAACACATTTAATCGTATTGCAAGAGCTATCCATGAATTTTTATCTATACTGCCGACGAATTCCACCCTACATTTTTGGTTTATTTGCACAATCTCCCTTGATATGTGCCAGCAAATGTCATTTGCTTGTCAATTTCGTTGAGCACCTCGAGCTTACGCCGGCACCAAAGCGGCGCTATAAGCCCGCCCAAAGTCGAATCTCCGCATACCCGCCCGATATAAACCTCCGGCGGCAGAAGCTCGAGCTGCCCTATCACAATCCGGACATATTCCGTGAGCGTCATAAGCTTCACCTCGCCGCGCGCGTACATTTCGGCGAGCGGCGTTTCGGCGATAATATTGAGCATATGCAGCTTCACACCGCCGACTCCCAGACGCGCGAGCGCACGCGCCGTTTCGAGCATATCGTCCTCACCCTCTCCGGGCAGTCCGTTTATAATATGTGCGCAGACCTCGATATCCGCCGCTTTGAGCGTTTCGACGGCGCGCTCAAAGCAGGCGAAATCGTGACCGCGTCCGATACGTTCAAGCGTCGCGTCGTTTGACGACTGAAGCCCCAGCTCGACGGTAAGCGGTATTTTCTGCGCCGTTTCGCGCAGCACCTCAAGCACTCCCTCTCCAAGCGCGTCCGGGCGCGTCGCGATGCTCATCGCCGCGATATTATAGCCGCCGCAAAGCCCGATGACCTCGTTGTATACGCGCCTGAGCGTATCCGGCGGCGCATATGTATTGGTATGCGCCTGAAGATAGGGAATATAGCGGACGTCGGCTCCCCATTTGCGCCGCAGGAGGGCGCTTGCGTCGGTAAACTGCCGCGCTATATCATGTGTGGCGTCGGCGGAGGAGCTGCCGTCGCGGCAGTATATACATTTTCCCGAATTGGGGCAGGAAAAGCCTGCGTCGAGCGATATTTTGACGCATTTTGCACCATATCTCCTCCTCATTTCAAAATCGTAGGTATGATAGCGCTTGTTATCGCCGGAATATATAAAGCGCGGAGGATTTTTGCCGTCGTGAGATGCCATTATACTATCCTTTCGGAACAGCGGAGTCCTCCGCTGTTTTTTGCTTATTATTTTGTGCGGCTATTGACGCCGTTTTGTTTTTATGTTATAATATTGATAATTTTGTGGTTTAGGCTTGAACGTAAAAAATCAGCGTACAAATATTCTGTGCAGCTTAATTTTTTACGGACAAAACCTATTCAAAGACCGTTCGCGCGGAGATATACGTAGATAAGCGCATGACGCCGCCCTCGTATTGTCCCCGGGTCTTTATTTTTTATATGACATATGGGAGGTCAATTTATGGTTAAAAAAGGTTTCGACAACGACGAATATCTGCGCCGGCAATCCGAGCAGATTGAAAACCGCATAAAAAAATTCGGAGGTAAGCTCTACCTCGAGTTCGGCGGAAAGCTGTTCGACGATTATCATGCGTCGCGCGTACTGCCCGGCTTCAAGCCCGATTCCAAAATACAGATGCTGCGCAAGCTCGGTCACGATGTCGAGATCGTTATCGTGATAAATTCCGACGATATCGAAAATTCCAAGGTCCGCCGCGATATCGGCATAACCTACACGACCGACGTGCTGCGCTTAATCGACGTTTTCCGCGATATGTCGCTCTATGTCGGCTCGGTCGTTATCTCGCAGTATAAAAATCAGCCCGCCGTCGACGCCTTCCGCCGCAAGCTCGAAGCCTCTGGCATGAAGGTGTTCCTGCACTATCCGATCGAGGGTTATCCATATAACGTCAGCCACATCGTCAGCGAGGAGGGACTCGGTCACAACGAATATATTGAAACCACACGTCCCCTCGTCGTCGTGACCGCCCCCGGCCCGGGCAGCGGCAAGATGGCGACCTGCCTGTCGCAATTATACCACGAGAACAAGCGCGGCGTCAAGGCGGGCTACGCAAAATTCGAAACCTTCCCCATCTGGAATCTCCCGCTCAAGCACCCCGTCAACCTCGCCTATGAGGCGGCGACCGCCGACCTCAACGACGTCAATATGATCGATCCCTATCACCTTGAAGCCTACGGCACGACCGCCGTCAACTATAACCGCGACGTCGAGATATTCCCTGTATTGTCGGCAATATTCGAACGTATCCTCGGCGTGGGCGAATGTCCCTACAAATCGCCGACCGATATGGGAGTCAACATGGCGGGTCTGTGTATCTGCGACGACGACGCCTGCCGCCGCGCTTCCTACGACGAGATAATCCGCCGCTATTTCGCCGCCCTCTGCGATAAAAAGAAACGCGGCAAGGGCGACGAAGCGATATCAAAAATCGAGCTGCTGATGAAACAGGCGGGAATATCCGCTTCCGAACGCGCCGTCGTCGGCGCCGCCATCGCCCGCTCGGAGGATACGGAGGGACAGCCCGCCGTAGCAATCGAGCTTTCCGACGGACATATGGTCACCGGCAAGACCACTCCGCTGCTCGGCGCGGCATCTGCCGCGATACTCAACGCCGTCAAATATCTCGCCGGAATCGACCGCGGCGTTCATCTTATCCCATCTGAAATCATCGAGCCGATACAGAAGCTCAAAACCTCGACATTCGGCAATAAAAACCCACGACTTCATTCGGACGAAGCGCTGATAGCACTCTCGATCACCGCCGCCACAGATGTCACCGCCCGCTCCGCGCTTGAGGCTATACCCTCGCTCCGCGGCTGCGAGGCTCATTCGACCGTTATTCTTTCGCAGGTGGACGAGGATTTATACCGCAAGTTGGGCATAAACCTCACCTGCGAGCCTGAATACTCAAGCACAAAGCTGTTCCACAAATAAATTCGCGTCATGCGTTTCCGCATACGGGAAACGGTCGAAAACACACTCCGATTTGTTTTTTATTACGTTTATATATAAATACGTCGTCAGAAGCATGAGTTTCATCATGCTTCTGACGGCTTTTTATATTAATGTGATTTTTCAAGCCAACGCTTTACATATTCGCCGAAAAACGGCGTCGGGGTGAGGTCGCGGTGTATGAGCGACGGACCTGCACCGGGATGAAAATCCCACGCGGCGCTGTTATAACGGTTTTTATCTATCCACGCGAGAATCCTCGGCACCCATTCGCCGCTCGGCAGAGCCTGCGCGCCCTCGCGCGGTGCGGCGTCGTCGCCGTAATGTCCGTATTCGCCGATAAGTATCGGATAACGGTCGGCGATCAGCGTAACATAACGATCCCAGTCGAGCGGCTTCCACGGATAAACGTGCGCATCGTACATAATGTTTTCGCCGCACAGAGCGTATCCCTCGGCGCACAGCCGCAGATCAAAGCCCCAGTCAAGCCCTCCCGCTACGGCGACGTTTTCCGCGCCGACCTCTCGCACCGTGTCGAGCAGCTTCTGCATCCCGACGCACCGCACGCGCTTGCCGCCCTCGACAGCGTCTCCGCCGTCTCGCCATACGGCGTTTGTGACGTCGTGCGGCTCGTTATAAAGCCCGAAAATAACGCTCGGATGATTTTTATAACGCGCGGCGGCATCGTGCCAGAATACGACCGAATTTCCGTCCGGCATATTGTGCTGACCGATATTCCGTCCCCATTCGCCGAGATTTGACCAATGAAGCTCGAACAGCACGAATTTATCACGCCGCTCCGCCTCCGCTATCGCCGCGTCGCATAACGCGCGGTAGGACTGCGAAGTCGGCGAGGACGGCTCACCCGCCACATTCTGTTCGGGCGCAAAGCCGAACCAGCGATCCTGCGACACAGGCAGGCGTATGAGGTTTGCGCCCCAATCGTCGAAGGCGGCGCGCACCCTCGCCAGTATATCGGCGCACGCGGAGTCCCATTCAAGTCCGGCGCAGTTGACGCCGCGCAGTATCACGGTTTCGCCGCCGAGAGTCAGTCTGTTTCCATCGCATTTTAATATGTCTTTCATTTCCGTTACCACCTCATAATTCAGAGCTTGCAGAAAATGTTGATACATTGGGTTAATAATATCACACTATTGTTCAAATTACAACATTACAAAGATAATTTTTCCAAATATTTTTATTGAATTTATAATTGGGGTGTTATGGGTGATTTGTTTATGTTAGTTTGCCAGATAAGATAAATGTATTTACACAATGTGAGCCTCCGAAATTATTATCAGCCTAAAAACCAGCTGCCGATTCAGGGTAGGGACCCTGATTAGGCGGCGCAAGTCGGCGAAAACCACATCACTATACGCGAGAGAAATGGTGCGGTACAAACAAATTCATCCATACTCTTTAATAAACCTTTTTATTAAAGTTTTCGCCAGGCCTTTTCCAAAAGGCCGCGTACCCCTCCCCCGTCGAACTCACGTTATTTACACAATGTGAGCCGCCGAAAGAACATTTTTCGCCTGCGAAACGGGTGACGAACGATGCCATTGTCCGTTGCGTAAGGTATGCGGCAAGAGCAGAGCCCTTGCCCTACAATATAGGAATATCGGCATACCGGCAGAGAGCGCAGCGTCGCTATTGTACGCAGTTAGGTCAAAATTCCACCTGTTTTTTTGCGGTCATACATTATTCATAAAGGCTTGATATAATGAAATCAAACCGATTAAACGGTAAAACAGCGATCATATACGGCTGCATTTAATACAGATTTTTATCGGGAGGGTTACAAAAATGAAAAAAGCGTTGATTTTTCAGGGCGGCTGGGATGGACACGAGCCGGCGCTTACCGCAAAGCGTTTCGCGCGTCTGCTGACCGGTGAGGGAGTCGAGTGCGAAATATACGACACGCTCGACTGTCTGCGCGACGCCGAAAAGCTCATGACCTACGATCTTTTCGTTTCCTGCTGGACAATGGGCGATATCCCGCGCGAATGCTCGCAGAACATCGCCCGCGCGGTCGGAGCAGGCGCGGGGCTTGCCGGCTGCCACGGCGGTATGTGCGATTCGTTCCGTCAGGACACTGAATGGCAGTTCATGACCGGCGGTCAATGGGTGAGCCATCCGGGCGGCGACGGCGTCGAATACACCGTTAACGTCCGGCGCGGCAATTCTCCGATAACAGAGGGCATCGAGGA
>Ga0172378_10004502_pt1 | contig 13046 bp, 11 predicted proteins | sample GrowelOW332metaG_FD_119755 | JGI IMG/M metagenome (GOLD analysis project Ga0172378, IMG submission 119755) | Groundwater microbial communities from an aquifer near a municipal landfill in Southern Ontario, Canada - Pumphouse #3_1 metaG | ecosystem: Environmental > Aquatic > Deep subsurface >...
AAAACTCGCCCGATAAGTAGTCACTCCTCCTTATCCCCCCCCAACCAAGAAGCAAACCCCTTCCTGGTTGGGGTTTATTTAAATTCATACAAACGTAACAATTAAGCCATTAAAATATTGTCATAAATAAAAAAAAGTGTTATCTTTGCAACTTAATAATTCACCTATTAAGGCCGGGATTTCTTCACCCGACCAGTAGGTATGGTATGGACAGAAGGGAAGAAAAAAGATTGAAATGATAAACCTAACTTATGCTAGAAAAACTTAATGCAAGCAGACAATAAACGAATAGCCAAAAATACTTTAATGTTGTATTTCAGGATGTTCCTTACGATGGGCGTGTCTTTATATACCTCCCGTATCGTATTAAATACATTAGGCGTTGAAGATTTTGGAATTTATAATGTAGTAGGTGGTGTCGTAACCATGTTTTCCTTTTTAAATGCCGCCATGTCTTCCGCTACGCAACGTTTTCTTTCTTTTGAATTAGGAAAAGAGAATTATAAGCAGCTTCAAAAAGTCTTTAGCATGAGTCTTAATATTCATGTACTTATTGCTTCTGTTATTTTTGTACTCGCTGAAACCATAGGTCTTTGGTTTTTGAATGCGAAATTAAACATCCCTGCCGAGCGAATGGAAGCCGCCAATTGGGTGTATCAGTTTTCGATTTTATCTTTTATGGTAACGGTGATAAGTGTTCCCTATAATGCAATGATTATAGCTTATGAACGCATGAACGTATATGCTTATGTGAGCATTCTTGAAGTAGTTTTAAAACTTATCATTGTCTTTATGCTTCAATGGTTTGGCTATGATAAATTGAAATTTTATGCCATCTTAGTTTTTTCTATATCCTTACTGATACGCTTGGTTTATGGCATTTATTGTAATCGCAATTTCAAAGAAAGTAGATACGTTTTTTCTTGGGACAAATCTTTGTATACAACCTTGATGAGTTATGCGGGTTGGAATCTTTGGGGAAATGTTGCTGGAGTTATGTTTACCCAAGGAATCAATATTCTATTGAATATTTTCTTTGGTCCGGCTATTAATGCCGCCCGTGGAATAGCTTATCAGATACGAGGTGCTGTAACGGGTTTTGTTACTAATTTTCAGATGGCAATGAATCCTCAAATCATTAAATCGTATGCAAGTGGTAATCAAAACTATATGCATCAACTTATCTTTCAAGGTGCCAAGTATTCATTTTTTTTACTTTTGCTATTATCCTTGCCTATTCTTTTTGAAACACCCCTTATATTAAAAATATGGTTGAAAATCGTACCTGATTATACGGTTATTTTCACACGGCTTGTGCTCGTAAATATTTTAATTGATTGCATATCAGGGCCTTTAATGACAGCAGCACAAGCCTCTGGTAAAATCAAAGTCTATCAATCCGTTGTTGGCGGTTTATTAATTTTGATACTTCCTATCTCTTATCTGTTTTTAAAATTAGGATATTCTCCTCAAGTAACGCTTTATGTAAGTATTTCAATTTCTATTATAGCTCTATTTTCTAGATTATGGATTCTCAGACCCTTGGTTCATTTGTCGATTTTAAAATTTACGCAATTTGTATTGGTTCCTATTCTAATGGTTAGCTTAGTAGCCGTAATACCTCCATTATTAACGACCTATTTTATGAATCCAGGTATTCTTGCCTTTTTTATAGTCAGTAGTATTTCAGTCTTGTCTGTTTTACTTTCGATTTATTCTCTTGGTTTAGAGAGGAAAGAAAGAGTCTATATGAAAAATAAAGTAAGACAATATCTATTTAAACGAAGATGATAGCGATCAAAGAAAAAAGTGCGTGTTGTGGTTGTGCTGCTTGTGTACAAGTTTGTCCGCAACAATGTATTACAATGCAAGAAGATGAAGAAGGTTTTCTTTATCCTCATGTAGATACTGTTAAATGTATTGATTGTGGATTATGTGAAAACGTTTGTCCAGTACTCCATCAGAATTCTCCAAGGAAACCATTGGACGTTTATGCCACTAAAAATAAAAATGAGCAAATTCGCAAAGAAAGTTCCTCTGGAGGTCTTTTTACCCTTATCGCTGAATCCATCATCAAACAAGGAGGAGTTGTATTTGGAGCCAAATTCAATGATAAATGGGAAGTGGTTCATGCCTATAGTGAGACGATAGAAGGTTTAGAACCGTTTAGGCAATCTAAATATGTGCAAAGTGTTATTGGAGAATCCTTTAAGCAAGTACAAACTTTTTTAAAGGAAGGACGAAAAGTTTTATTTTCAGGAGTACCTTGTCAAATTGCAGGTTTAAAACTATATCTTAGGCGGGAATATGAAAAACTTTTAACGGTAGATATCGTCTGTCATGGAGTCCCCAGTCCTCTAGTTTGGCAAAACTATCTAGGAGAGAGTCTTCATCAGCTAGTGCCAAAGAAACAAACATCCAGGGCTGCCATTACAGCTATTAATTTCAGAAATAAAGATCATGGTTGGAAAACCTATCACTTTGTTTTAAAAGGATTTTCGGGTACTAAAAAAATTGAGATCAATCAATCTAATTCCCAGAATATCTTTATGAAAGGTTTTATAAAAAATCTCTATTTGAGACCAAGTTGTTACGCTTGTCCAGCTAAAAGTTTTAAAAGTGGCAGTGATATAACCTTAGGAGATTTTTGGGGAATAGCGAATTTCCTTCCTGGTGAGGATGATGATAAGGGAACAAGTCTGGTCGCTATTAATACAAAAAAGGGAGAAGCGTCTTACGCAAAATTAACGCTATCCGCCGTAAAAACGACCTATGCTATAGCCTTATCAGGAAATCCATCATTGGAAAGTTCTGTATTAGCGTCCAAAAATAGAGATCTCTTTTATAAAAATGCAGAAGCGGCCACCATCTCCCGCATAAAAAAATATACAAAGGCCTCGTTAAAAAATAGACTGAAAAGCTCCTTATTCAAAATAGCATACCCTATCTACAGAAGAGTAAAAAAGTTAGCCATTAAAATAGTAAAAAGATGAAAATTTGCATATTGACACTTCCTTTTAATGTTAATTATGGTGGAGTGTTGCAGGCTTATGCCTTACAGTCAGTATTAGAAAATTTAGGACATGAAGTGTGGGTAGAAAAAAAAGGACCTAACAAAAGTAACTTATTAAATAAATTGAAAGGTTGTACTTTTGTTCGGCTTTTATTTGGTAAAAAACCAATCAGAAAACAATATGTTCGTCAACAACCCATTCAATTATTTATAGATACGTATATTCATAATACACCTGTTATAACGAAAAAAAAACAGTTAATAAAAAACAATTTTGATGCATATATAGTTGGTAGTGATCAAGTTTGGAGACTTGCTTTTTCTCCTTCAATTTATCATTATTTTTTAGACTTCACTGCAAACCTAAAAACTTTACGAATCGCATATGCGGCGTCTTTTGGACTTGAAGAATGGCAATATTCAAAGATGCAAACATTGAAAATAAGAAAACTTATTAAAAAATTTGATTCAGTTTTAGTACGTGAAGATTCTGCTGTTACGCTTTGTGAAAGAGAATTAAAAGTTAAAGCTAAGCAAGTAGTAGATCCTACTTTATTGTTACAAAAACAAGATTATCTTAATCTAATTTCAATAAAAAATATAACTAAAAATGGTTTACTTTGCTATATATTAGGCTTTTCAGAAGCTAAAAATGAAATAATAAATGAAATAAGCAAGAAATTAAATTTTGTAAATAAAAAGATAATAAACTTCAAAAATTTAGAAAATCATACACTTCCATCAATGGCGGATTGGCTTAAGAGTTTTGTTGAAGCCGAATATATTATCACTGACTCTTTTCATGGAACTGTCTTTTCTATTCTCTTTAATATACCTTTCATTGTGATAGCACATAAATCAGGAGGTTTAACTCGCATACGTTCTTTATTGAGTGTGTTTGGTCTAGAAAAAAGACTTATTTTCTCGAAAAAAGAAATAACGGAGGATTTGATTAAAATGCCTATTGACTTCACCAAAATAAATAAAATCCGAGAAGAGGAACGATTAAAATCATTATCCTATTTAAGTAATTTGCTTAAATAGATAAATACTATTATCGTAAGATATAATGAACAGAATTTGTATTCTCAGAGATTTAATCAGTATTTAAGAATACACTATGTACAACCAAAAAGTTTTTTTATATATAGTATTTGATTTTAATTAAGTATATACAAATAGCTAAATTGATATTTTCTATTAAATAATAACAGATGAATAAAGATCAAACTACAGTTGTTTTTATTTCTAACTTTATAAATCATCATCAAGCGCCATTAGCTGATGAGTTTTATTCTATTTTAGGCACTAATTATAAGTTTATAGTTAATGAAAAGATTCCTGATTCATTTTTGAAAAAAGGATATCCAGATTTTTCTGATAAACCGTATTTAATAAAAGCTTATGAAAACGATAAACAATTCGAAAAAGCTCTGTTAATGGCATCAGAAGCAGATATTGTTATTATAGGGAGTGCTTCGGATATTTATATAAAAGAAAGATTAAAACAAAATAAGTTGACTTTTAGATATAATGAGAGATGGATAAAAAAGATAGATTATCATTTGTTCTCTCCCAGAGGTATCTTAAGTAGACTTCTTCATAATACAAAATATAGGAATAAAAACCTATATATGTTATGTGCAAGTGCATATACTTGCAATGATGTGTCTTTATATGGTGCTTATCCTAATAAATGCTATAAATGGGGATATTTTACTGATGTTAAAACACTTGACATTAATAGTTTATTATTAAATAAAAGAAATAAGGATAAAGTAAAAATCTTTTGGTGTGGAAGGATGCTTTATTGGAAGCGTCCTGAATTTGCCGTACTCTTAGGTAAATATTTGAGAGAACAAAATTTCCAGAATTTTGAAATAAATATTATAGGTGAAGGAGATAGATTTGATAGCGTAAATGCAATGATTAATAAATACGATTTATCAGATCATGTACATTTATCAGGTTTTATTGCTAATAATGAAGTAGTAAAAAAAATGCAAGAAAGTCATATCTTTCTGTTCACTTCTGATCGTCAAGAAGGTTGGGGTGCAGTACTTAATGAAGCCATGAGTAATGGGTGTTCAGTGGTTGCATCAAATGAAATTGGATCAGTTCCTTTTTTGATAGAACATGAAAAAACAGGATTAATTTATAATTCAAATGATATAAATTCTTTATTCATAAATGTGAGAAGGTTAATCGAAGATAAAGCCTTATGTGAAGAAATTGCTAAAAAAGCCTATCATAAAATGGCAAATGAATGGTCGCCGAAAAATGCGGCTAACAATTTCTTGTTATTGTCTAAATCTTTATTAGATAACAAAATTTTAAAGATAGAATCTGGACCATGTTCTAAAGCAACAAGAATTAAATCTTCGTATTAAATTGAAAGAAATCAGTTTTTTATATAATAGATAATTAATAATGAAAATACTTTGGATAACGAATATACTGTTTCCAGCTGTTTGTGAAGCGATGGGATTAAAGGCACCTGTTACAGGAGGATGGATGTATTCTTCTGCTAAAGCGTTATTAAAGGCTGATCCTTCAATACAGTTAGCTGTTGCTACGGTTTATAATGGTGATACGTTAGAAAAGAAAGTCATAGATAATATAGCATATTATATGATTCCTTTAAAAGGGAGTAATATTGACTATCATAAGGAATTAGAATCTTTCTGGTGTAAAGTAAATGAAGACATTCAACCAGATTTAGCTCATTTACATGGGACAGAATTAGCTCATGGTTTGGCTTTTTTGAATGCGTGTCCGCAGGTTAAATCTGTTGTTTCTATACAAGGGCTGGTTTCTGTAATAGCAAGGTATTACCATGCTGGAATTGCTAAAAGGAAAATCTTAAAAAATATAACGTTTAGAGAGATCGTGCGTTTTGATAATCTTTTTCAGCAAAAAACTACATTCTATAAAAGAGGGCTGGTAGAAAAAGAAATTATCAGAAAATCAAATCATGTAATAGGTCGTACGTCATGGGACAAGGCACATTGTTTGGCTATTAATCCCAATATACAATATCATTTTTGTAATGAGACGCTAAGAAGTGAGTTTTATAAACATACGTGGTCTTATGATAATTGTCAAAAGCATACGCTTTTTTTGAGTCAGGCAGGTTATCCTATAAAGGGACTGCATAAAGTAATAGAAGCGTTACCTTTTATCCTTTCAAAATATCCTGATACTAAAGTGTATGTGGCAGGAAATGATATAACTGCATCGAAGAACTGGAGACAGCAAATCCGATGTTCAGGCTATGGTAAATATATTAAATCTTTACTGCACAAACTGAATGTTGAAGATAAAATTTGTTTTACAGGTTTGTTGAATGAAGAACAAATATGTGAGCGTTATTTAAAGTCAAATCTTTTTGTTTGTCCTTCTTCTATAGAAAACAGTCCGAATTCACTGGGAGAAGCACAACTCCTTGGTGTACCTTGTTTGGCTTCCTATGTTGGTGGCGTTCCTGATATGATGAAAGGTGCAGAAGAGAATATGTACCGTTTTGAAGAAGTTGAGATGTTAGCAATGAAAGTATGTGAGATCTTTAAATTAGAAGATAAAGTGGATATAGAAGAGCTAAAGCTAGAAGCCTTAAGAAGACATGATCAAAAAGAAAATGCCAGACAGTTATCAGCTATATATAACAAAATATTCAAATGATTGCGACGTTTTTTATTGGTATACTGTGCGTTTTTATGGCCTACTTGTCTAGATACGAAAAGGCTAAGTATGGATTCGAATGTGCTTTTATTTTACTCGCATGTTTTTTAGCTATTCGTTATGATTGGGGAAATGATTATAAAGGTTATCTTTTCGGTTTCCATGAAATAAATTCATATAATTTAAATTTATTAGATTGGTCTACTTTAAAGGCCTATTCTAGAAATGGGGAATTAGGATGGGCTTTTTTAAATGTTTTGTTTAAGCCTTTTGGATTCTTTAGTATGATTATTGCCTTAACGGTTTTTGAACAATATGTACTTTATCGGTTTATAAAAAAACATGTTTCTAGGGAGTGGTATTGGCTAGCTCTTTTTTTATATATTTTCAGTTCACATTACATGTTAATTGGGGCGTCAATGATGAGGCAATATTTAGTGATGACATTATATTTGATAGCTATTGAATATATTTATAATAAAAAACTATTGTATTTTATAGCTATAATATTATTAGGTTTTACTGTACATAGTAGTGCATTAATTCTTTTGCCAACTTATTTTTTAAGGTATATTATTGATGTTAAAATAAATAAATCCGTTTTCTTGGTTTTAGTCTTATTGTATATTATTTGGTCTTTTTCTGCGCCATATTTTTTCTCTGATATTTTCTCAAGGGTATTAAATTTAGAAGTATTTAAAGAATATAATCGATATGTACCTGATAAATTAACAGAATCATATATACAAAAAAGTGCAAGATTAGGTATAATTTTCAATTATTTATTAGTGATAACTTATTTATATAAATTATCAGTACAATCTACTAAGATAAAATTCTTATTTATATTAGGCTTTATTGGAATTCTGATATACCCATTACAAGCTATTGCGCCTTTGTTTGGTAGAATAGGATATTATTTTGGGTTATTAACTATTGTTTGTTATCCTAATTTAATTAAAAGTGTTAAAAAAAAATTATATAGAAATCTGCTATTGGTAGGACTTGTTTTGGTTAATATAAAGGGTTTTTTTACATTTTTTTATTCTCAACTTTGGTATGAACACTTTTATCTTTATAAAACTATTTTTGAGGCTTCTTATTGGATGTAATTTTTTCCATAAATTAAAAAGTTATTTAGCGAATTAAGCATCAATACATTATACAATATAAATCAATAATTCTATGGGAGATATAAATAGGAATAAAAAAGAAAACGATATTCGAATATTAATAATTGGGCCTTATGATTTTGTGCATAGTAATGCAACATCTATAACGCTGGCTTCTTTATTCTCTGGTTTGAATAAAAGGAATATAGCTTTTATTAATACTTCGTCAGTTCTTATTTGTGATTATCCTTCGATTCATTTAGAACCTCGGTTTTTTAATCAATCTAAAATTGATAAAGTTAAAGTTTTTAAAAAAATATCAAAAAACAGAAGTTTGGTTTCTGGTCAAATTACATTTAATGGAAAGAGTTTTAAAAAAAAAATATTACAGTATTTTCATACATTATTAAGTTCATATAGGTCTCTTTTGCCTTTTCATTATACGAAAGAAGTAGATACTTTTATTGACGAATTTAAGCCAGATTTAATTTATTCCTTATTAGGAAGAGTTTGTATAATGAATTTTTGTTTAAAGGTTTCTAAAAAAAAAAATATACCAATAGTGCCTCATTTTATGGATGATTGGTATGGTGTTCAATTTGCGCATAATATTCTATTATTCCCTGCACGATTGATTCTTCTTAGAAGTATAAATAGAATTATGAATAAAGTTCCAATGGGTTTGACTATAAGTCAGAAAATGGAAAAAGAATATACAAAGATTTTTTCAATTCCTTTTAGAGCTTTAATGAATAGTGTAGATATTCCAGTTTTTAAGGAATATAAAAAGGATACAGAGAAGTTAGTCTTAAGTTATGCAGGAGGATTACATTTGGATAGGGGATCTTCATTATATTTTTTATGTAAAGTTTTATCTAAAATAAATAAGAAAATAACATTAAATATTTATACAAGTGAAGAGAATTGGGAAAAGTATTTTACTTTATTTTCTGAATTTGAATTTGTATGTTATGGAGGGTTTCACGATCATAATATTATAATGGAGAAACTAAATAAGAGTGATATTTTAATCCATGTGGAGTCTTTCTCCAATGAGGTTAAAGACTATACTCGTCTTTCAATTTCAACTAAGATACCTGAATATTTAGCCTTACAAAAAACTATAATTGCAGTAGGGCCTGATGATGTAGCATCTATTGAATATTTGAAAGATAATAAATGTGCTTTTATAATTTCAGAATTAGATTTGAATAAATCTGTAGCTAAATTGAAACATCTTTCAGATAATGTACAAGTTGATTTTTATAAAAATAATGCAATTAAACTTTTTGAAAAAAATCATTACTTAAATAATCAACAAGCGTTACTATATAAAACTTTTCAAGAAGCGATTAAAGATTTTAAACGATAGTGGATAATTCAATATAAAGTAGTATTAAATTGAGAAGAAACAAGATGAAAAAAATCTTTTATTTTACTCTTATTGATTATGCGAGAAAGCCAACTAGTTCAAGTTTGCGAATTTTAAATGTTTGCAAAGCAATAAATAATTCAAGAGAATACAGTGCTTCTATTATTTCTTTTTCAGATGCTGCTACAAAATCAATAGATGGTGTAAAAGTGTTTTCATCTAAAAAAGGCGTTTCTCTAGTTAGAAAAATTTTAAATTATGTAATTTTCCCTTTTTCTTCATTTATGAAAATGAAGCATGAGCAGGGTGATATAGGTATTTGTTATGGTCTTTATGGTTATCCTTTAATTGTATATCTGATATTGGGGAAAATCTATAAGATTAAGATGGTTTTTGATGCAGTAGAATGGTATAATTATAATTCTTATAAAATAAAATATTTTAATGTAATGGTTTGGAGTATTTCAATTACAATGAATTATTTATTACTTTATTTTGATGGCATAATAACGATAAGTCATTATTTAGAAAATTATTATTCGATAAGAAAAAAGAAAACGTTATTTCTTCCACCTATAACCGTTATAAATCGTGATTCTTTTTCATCAAAGAACAAAATGTGTTTTGAAGAGAATTATCTTAATCTTGTTTATACGGGAATACCAGGGAAGAAAGATTATATCGAGATTACAATTAAAGGGACTCAAAGACTCTTTGAAGCAGGAGAAAAAATAAAATTTCATATATTTGGGTGTACTTATGATAATCTTTTGTCTAATATCCCTGATTTAAATTTGAATAAAAAATGTATTTTATGTTATGGTTATATTGGTCAAAAAGAGCTAACAGAGTATATGAGAGGTGCTGATTTTTCTGTTCTAATAAGAGATGAAAAGAAAAGATATGCTAAAGCTGGTTTTTCCACAAAATTTGTGCATAGTCTTAGTGTTGGTTTACCTGTAATAAGTAATCTGACTGGAGATATAGGTTATTATTTGAAAGATAATTTTAATGGTTATATTTTAGAGGATGCTTCAGAGGATGCTTTCGTTACTAAGATACGTTCTGTTTTGAATCGAGATAAACAAAATGATTTAACACTACGAAAGAATGCTTTTCAGACAGCTTTTGACCACTTTAGAGTTTCTAATATTTATACAGATAAAATTGTAGCTTTTTTAAATACATTATAATAAATCAATTGTACGAAGAATTAATGTAGAAAGGGATAGTATGAATAAAATATCCTTTATGTGATTTAATGTTATAAAATAATAGATAGAATGAAAATATTAGTAACTGGTGGAGCAGGGTTTATAGGCTCTAATTTATGCGAATTTCTTTTGAAAGAAGGACACATTGTAAAATGTTTAGATAATTTCGCTACTGGGCATATTGAAAATTTATTACCATTGATAGAGAAATATCCTAGTACATTTACTTTACAGGTGGGAGATATTCGTAATTTAGACGATTGTCAAAAGGCTGTAAATGGGATGGAATATGTATTGCATGAAGCTGCTCTAGGTAGTGTACCTCGCAGTATTAAAGATCCTATTACAACCAATGATGTCAATATAAGTGGTTTTCTTAATATGCTTGTAGCTGCACGTGATGCAGGAATCAAACGCTTTATTTTCGCTGCAAGTTCTTCTACGTATGGTGATAGTAAATCACTTCCTAAAGTTGAAGATGTGATAGGCAAACCTTTATCTCCTTATGCCATTACGAAATATGTAGATGAATTGTACGCAGACGTATTTGCTCGTACTTATGGTATCGAATATATAGGATTACGCTACTTCAATGTCTTTGGTCGTCGTCAAGATCCCAATGGTGCTTATGCAGCCGTAATCCCTTTATTTGTAAAGCAATTTATGAATCACGAAGCTCCTCTTATAAATGGAGATGGCGAATATAGTCGTGATTTCACCTACATAGATAATGTGGTTTTAATGAATTATCTAGCCTTAACCACAGAAAATCCAGACGCTGTCAATCAAATATACAATACAGCTTTCGGAGAACGAACCACGCTCAATCAGTTAGTTGGTTACCTAAAAGAATACTTAGGAAATAAAGATAATGCAATCAATGAAGTTGAAGTTAAACATGGACCTAATCGTATAGGCGATATTCCTCATTCGTTGGCAAGTATAGAGAAGGCAAAAAGGTTGTTGAATTACAATCCGAAATTTAGTATGGCTGATGGTCTGAAAGAAGCGGTGAATTGGTACTGGGGAAATTTATAAATAAGAACATAAAGTAGATTAATATAATGGATACCGAAATAAAAATAGCCGTAATAGGCTTAGGCTACGTAGGCTTGCCTTTGGCAAGATTGTTTTCTACGAAATACAAAACAATAGGATACGATTTTAATGAACAACGTGTTAAGGCCCTTATGGCTGGACATGATGCTACACTAGAAGTGAGTGATGAGTTACTTCAATCTGCCATAGCCAATGGTTTTACTTGTACTTCTGATTTAGCGGCTATTCGGGATTGTAATTTCTATGTTGTTGCTGTTCCTACTCCGGTAGATGAGAACAAAAATCCGGATTTAACGCCTTTGATCGGAGCAAGTACTATCGTGGGTCAAGTTATTAGTAAAGGTGATATTGTGGTTTATGAATCAACTGTATATCCTGGTGTTACCGAGGATGATTGCATTCCCGTAGTTGAGAAAACAAGTGGATTAAACTATAATGTAGACTTCTTTGCAGGGTATTCACCTGAACGGATTAATCCTGGTGATAAGGAACATACGGTAGAATTGATTAAAAAGGTAACTTCGGGTTCTACACTTGTCATAGGGAAGAAGGTCAATGAGGTATATGCTTCAGTGATTAAGGCAGGAACGCATCTTGCTCCAACAATAAAGGTAGCAGAGGCAGCTAAAGTGATAGAGAATTCACAACGTGATATTAATATTGCTTTTGTAAATGAGTTAGCCAAAATCTTTAATAAGATGGGAATTAATACACTTGATGTATTAGAAGCGGCAGGGACTAAATGGAATTTCTTGCCTTTTCGTCCAGGCTTAGTCGGTGGTCATTGTATCGGTGTCGATCCGTATTATTTAGCGCAATGTGCACAACGTTATGGATATAACCCAGAGATCATTTTGGCTGGTCGTAGGATGAATGATGGTATGGGTGAATATGTAGCTGAACAAACGATAAAATTGATGCTTAAGAAAGGTATTCAAGTGGTGAATTCTAACTTGTTACTTTTAGGTTTTACGTTCAAAGAAAATTGTCCTGATGTACGCAATACGAAAGTAATTGATATTTATAAAGCATTGAAAGAATATAATGTAAATGTTACTATCTATGATCCATGGGCTAATCCAGCGATAGCTAAGCGAGAATATGGGGTAGAAGTTCTTAATGTGCTACCAGAAACAAAATTTGATGCTGCTATTTTGGCCGTGGCACATAAGAAGTTTGAAGGATTAAAATTAACTACGCTGCTTCAGGATAAACATGTGGTATTTGATGTGAAGGGAGTGTTAAACACAGCGGATATTGACGGTAGATTATAATGAATAAGTGAATATGAAATTACTAGCACAAATTATTCTTTTAATAGGAAAAGTATACGGTAGATTACTTATGTATATTTTTAAAAGTTCTTTTCATTCAATAGGGAAAAAAGTGATTTTTCATCCCAGAAATTCAGATTTCACATATCATAATATTTCTATAGGTAATAATGTAAGTATAGGACCGCATGCAAGTTTTATAGCAGCAATAAGTCATATATATATATATATAATAACCCGTTGGCGGAATTAATTCACTAAAAAATGTCAGGAAATAAGTTGTGCATATCATTGATTATTAGTATTTTAATGGTGATCAAA
>Ga0172378_10004503_pt1 | contig 13044 bp, 14 predicted proteins | sample GrowelOW332metaG_FD_119755 | JGI IMG/M metagenome (GOLD analysis project Ga0172378, IMG submission 119755) | Groundwater microbial communities from an aquifer near a municipal landfill in Southern Ontario, Canada - Pumphouse #3_1 metaG | ecosystem: Environmental > Aquatic > Deep subsurface >...
GTGAGATTTATAGATGTGCACTATCAATTTGAGCAACTGTTTGCAGAACAACAAGATATTCTGGAAGAATCAACTTGATGATAAAGCGGTTTTGAGGGATGTATGTGATGCGGGCTTGGTACCCGTAAGGAGAGTGAAAGTGCGAGATCGGCACAGAGATTTTGGCGGTGATCGCATGGTCGATGCGGTAGACACCGTCGCCGGTCCTGACCATCTCCATCTTCTCAAGCTCGGAGATGACAGAGACGACGTTCATATAGTTGCGCCTGATCCCGACGGCCTCCACATGCTCGCAGATGCGCCCATAAATCAGGCTTCTGATGATGAGCGCAATGAATTCTATGAACACCTTCGAGCGGAGCGACCGCTCGGTCTGGATCCTCTCAGCCCTGCTTCCCGTGAACGTCTTGTCCGCGGAGAACAGTTTCTCAGAACTGTCACGGGACTTGTACAGCAGCAGGGCCTCCTTTGCTGTCATCCGGTCGGATGTTATGATGCAGAAGTATCCGGACAGAGATGCCACCCCGTTTGTGGGTAAGCAACTGGACATCTGTGAAGCCTTCGGATTCGAGGTCCCCCAAGGGTGTGCTCCCGACTATGTTTCCCGAAAGAAGCATCCCAAGAAAAGAGGTCGCCCACGCAAGCGGATGACCGAAATGGATTTATAGTATAAAAAGTCTTAAAACTCACGATAGCCTGACGCGGAATATTGTTGCTTTGTAAAAAATTATTTTATCGAAGTCGCTGAGAGCCTTTTTTTAGTGTCAAAAAACTGGGAAGTTAAAGCATATTTAGGTTTGAGTGTAACTTTTGTGAGAAGTTCACATTCATGTTCCATGGTTTCATCCGGGCATTCCCTGACACCTGCACCGGACAGAAGTGCCTGTTCCCTGTGATGTCACGCAAGATATGCTGAACTCAATCTCACAGATGGGAAGACCATCATTGAGAATGAAGAGACCGATATAGAAAGTCTCTTTGACTAGGTGTTTGGCCTATAGTGTCACAATTTGCGCGAACTTATCAGCAGATATAGGTCGTTCGCCTGAATTCGTCGAACTCCGAATAGTAACCACCGATACAGTACGAGCAGGTGCTTTCCGCTGCTGTGGAGTATGATTCGATTGCGACGACGGGGTAACTCTAGTGGAATTGAGCCCCGGTCCTGCGAAGGAATGTGTAGGTGTCGACGTAATTGACGCCGAATACCTGACAGATGTTCGGGATCTTTACCTTTTTTGCTCCAAGACCGACTAGTGCCTCCTGGGTGACGACAGTGAACCCATGAACAGCAGCATACGAAATTATCCAGGCGTCAGCCTTCTGGAGAAAAATCTCGGAGTTCTTTGCCTCATAGGAACGGGTGACGTAATCAGCGATTTTTGAGAACCTGATCTGAATATCAGGATCGGGATCGAGAAACAAGCCAGAGGATTTCCTCTCCTTGACCCAGTGAGAGAGAAAGTCATCTGCTTTATTGTCCGTGAGTTCCTTATAGACGAATGAAGGCGAGAAGATGCATCGTTCTTCGACCAAATGATCAAGCCAGTTCCAGAACCCGGGGACGATATCATGGGCATACTCAAAGCGATGTGACTGAATATAAACATTGGAATCAAGGCAATATGTGATCACGAGAAGCTCCGCCTATCGATGAGCTTGTACACGACCGGAACACTCACACCGAGCAGATCCGCCGCATCCCTATAAAGCAGCCTTCGTTCCTGAATACTCGAAATCACCGCATCTGTAAAGGATTTTCCGTTTTTTGCAAAAAATGTGTTATAGAAGTTGCCACCACCGGAACTGCTGGCGGCTCTCGGTTTTTCAAGGATGGCGTTCTCTTCAATCATCTGATCATAGAGTTCGAAGAAGTTCTCTCTTGTAATCACCTTCGTGTCCAATAATCTTCTCATGACAACAATCGTGCTGATCTTGAAATCCTTGGATAGCTGAATGATCTGCTGGTAATCTATTGCCGGAGTTTTCTTTGGTAAGAACGGTTCAGGTGCCAGTAATTCTGCTGCAATCCGGTTGCAGGTTCTTTCCAGGTGCTGAAAATCATCAAGTTCCTGATCATCGGGGTTCAGGTTCGATATCCCGCTCTTTCCGAACCACAAGTGAGCAAGTTCATGGGCGAGGGTGAAGATCTGCCCGGCATAGCAGTCATTGGAATTGATGAAGATGTAGGGACTGTACTCACCGCAGAGGGCAAAGCCCCGGAATTCAGAGATGCTCAATTTGCGGTGAGTGTTGTTTCCAACAACACCACTTCTGATAACCGTGATTCCCGCTTTCTCGCAGATATCAATGATGGTTCTGAGGTAATCAGGTCTGGAATGAACAGTGGAGAAGAGGTTTTCAGGCCAATCCAGAGTCTCTCGGATATCTGCAGCAACAGTATGTACAGGGCCTGTAAGGCTGAACGATCCGATAAAACCGAGAGGGAACTTTCCCTCTTCTTTATTATAGGCCGAATACCATTCCTGTTGCCGAAGGACGATATTGATCATATCACGTAGATCAATGCTTGCATCCTGAAACCGCAGATCCTTGATGGTGCGGAAGTCTGTAATAGGCAGTTTATCAGCCTCGGGAGGAGTGGATAGATAGAGGTACCCGAAAGGGATTTTGAGGATATTGCCGATATCCATGGCCTGATTAATGGTGGGGGAAGCTTCACCAGTTTCCCAAGACAGATACTTATCAACATTGACATGCATCATATCTGCTACGACTTGTTGAGGTATATCCAATCTTGTTCTTCCCCATCTGATAATCTCAGGGTTGATATAAGCGACTGCCATTACTCTTACCTTAATGAATTTTTCTTTCCTTCATTATACCATCAATCGGAAATACGTGAATGGTTATTTCAAGGTTTCAGATATCTCTTGAATGTATGGGAAAGCTGTAGCTTGTTCAAGGTCCATGATAGCATACCTGATAAAGAGAGACGGATTCAGTCCCAAAATCCCGCTTCAAGGAATTTCAGAGAGAACGTCTTGCGACGAGGACGGAAGTAATTCCCTCTGGAAAAATCCGGGTCCCCATATTCTGTGAGCGGTGGTTCAGTTTCGCAGGTTTCCTTGCTATTGTAGCTATGCACGTATTCGCCGTTCTTGCACTTCGGACAGACAACCGGATCTTCTCCAATGAACTTGGAGAAGATGATTTCACATGATGAGCAGTAATGAGGTTCCCTAGTCAGATTATCCATTCTTTCAGTGTGTTCTTGAGGAATGCTTTCATAGTCCATCATCCCGTTGCCTACATACAGAAAATCAGGATCTTCCTCGCCGATCATCTTGTCCAGGCCGCAGCACTAGCTGTCATGATAGTTTTCGCCACTAGGAGGGCAAAAAATCATGAGATATTCAACAGGATTCCAGGCTTCAGTAGTCCGGAAAGTATTGCAGCGAGGAGACAAAAGCGTCTATCAGGTTTCCAAGGAAACGGGTATCAGTTCCACTACCATACACAGCTGGATGCTACGGCACAAAGCTGGTAAGCTTGACCTGGACACAGCAGGAGAACCGACGGTTTCCCAGCGGAGTCCCGGAGAGAAGCTTGCACTTCTGCTGGAAAGCAAAACCCTCGGAGAAGAAGATCTGGGGGAATGGCTGAGACGGCAAGGCCTGCACTCCGAGCACCTTCCCTTGTGGGAACAGGAGTTGACCGGTATGGCAAACGACAAGCAGGGCGAAATCCGCAACGAGAACTCGGCACTGAGGAAAGAGAACAAGCGTCTGGAAAAGGAGCTTGCCCGGAAGGAAAAAGCCCTGGCCGAGGTTGCTGTGTTGCTTACACGCAAAAAAAAACATCCGGACCTGTTCGATCAGGACGGGGGCAACTGATAGCAGAGGAAGAAAATACCGAAATCCTTGCCTTTGTGGATGAGGCAAGGCTTTTCGGCGTTTCCCAGAGAAAGACCTGCGAATTTCTCGGAATCGCTGCCAGAACCATCCAGAACTGGCGGCATGAAGGGCTCTGCGACAAACGGAAAGGAAGTAGCCGAAAGGTTGCTCACAGCCTCACCCAGAATGAGCAGGATGCCTTCTTTTCATTGGCTTCCAGCCCACGGTTCCGGGACAATACACCCGAGCAGATAGTCGCAACGCTTGCCCAGGAAGGAACTTATATCGCAAGCGTATCCTCGCTGTACAGGATCCTGCGCAAGCGCGATGCACTCCGTCACCGACAGGAATCAAGGCAACCTGCAAAACAAAGGTTCATGAAACACATCCCTGTCACCGGGCCCAATCAATTTTGGTCTTGGGATATCACTTGGCTGAGAACTATAGTGGGCCCGAAAATCAAGACCGAAAGGGCAGATGAATTAGAGTGGGATTACACCGCCTTTTTGTATCCCTGGAATGACGCATACCGCTGGTCCGGTGTTTCGTATCCCAGGGATTGATGATACCGGTTCTCGTTATAAAACCGGAAATATTCCTTCAGACCCCGCCTTGCCGAACGGACATCCTCATACGCATGCAGATAGACCGCTTCGTATTTCACCGTCTTCCAGGTCTAATGCTGAGCTCAGCATTATTTATGGAATGTCCAGTCCCCCATAATGCTGGGGAACTGGAGAAAAAGGCCAACCCTGGCCACCATATGCGACTCTTTCTTTTGCATGCTCCGCATTTTATCCTTCAGGAACCAAATGGAGGGTGACATATGCAGGACAAAGGAAAGACATTCGGAACGATGGCGGCCAACCTCATCGCGTATCTCAGGAGACTTGGCTACCAGAAGACCATCACTGCCTACGGGTACCGCCTTCGGCATCTGGAGAAGATGCTTCCGGAAGGATCCGAAACGGTTTTCAATCATGAGGCATGGGAAACGATCATCACCGCGGTCGGGGAGAACAGGATATGGGCGGTCACCGAACCGTACCGGCGTTCCCTGCTCCATACAGCGGATGCGCTGTTCGAGCTTCAGATGACCGGCACGGTGGAAATCCACCACAAATCAAGAAGGACCATGGATGGGCCTGACGGCCTCTTGCCGCCGGAAATGGCCTCTTTCCTGAAAGCCCTTGGGGGGAAATGCTACCAGCCGCACACAATCGGGGGATACCGGACACATCTCGCCAAGTTCCAGGAATCCCCGCTTGTCCGTTTATTCCTGGAATCCCTTGTGCCTGTTTATTCTTACGAAAACCCATGTTTGTTTATTTCTCAGCTCTTGTATTCGAATAATGTTCAACACTACAAAAGGAAGATTTTCGGATGTTCATCGTCGATCCGATCTTCTGCGCCTGTGTTCCTTGCGACGCGGGTACAAGGATAACGAATCTGTTCGTTCGGTATGATCCTGTCGTCTTCTGCAGGGTATATGTCTGTCGCACACTCGCATGCGCATGGATTGAAATAATGCATGGATTGATCACTCCTGATGATGTACAATATCCAAAAGGAGTGGTCTTATGCATCTGAATGTGGAAAAACTTCTCAAGGAACTGACCGTTGAGGAAAAGGCCGGATTGTGTTCAGGTGAAGACGAATGGTTCACCAAGGCTGTGGCGCGGCTTGGGCTTCCTGCGGTCATGGTAAGCGACGGGCCTCATGGACTGAGGACCCAGAAAGAGAAGAAGGACGATCGGTACGTCGGGAGCGTGGAGGCTGTTTGCTTTCCTTCCGGTGCCGCCCTTGCTTCGAGTTTTGACCGTGGTTTGCTTGAGCGCGTCGGTGATGATTTGGGAACGGAAGCTTCTTCCGAGGGTGTGCATACGCTTCTTGGACCTGCGATCAACATCAAACGCAGTCCATTGTGTGGACGGAATTTCGAGTATTATTCCGAGGATCCCTATCTTGCCGGAGAGTTGGCGGTATCCTACGTAAAAGGCGTGCAGAAGCATGGGGTTGGAACCAGCGTAAAGCACTTTGCCGGAAACAATCAGGAAACGCATCGGATGAGCGTCAGTGATGAGGTGGACGAGCGGACATTACGGGAGATATATCTTGCTGCGTTCGAAAAGGTAGTGAAGGAAGCCGGACCATGGACGCTGATGTGTTCGTACAACAGGATCAATGGCACATATAGTTCCGAAAACACATGGCTCCTTTCCGACGTGCTCCGAAAAGAATGGAAATTTGGCGGGATTGTCATGTCCGATTGGGGAGCTGTGGATGATCGCGTTCTTTCCTTGGAGGCGGGATGCGAGTTGGAGATGCCTTCCAGCCACGGATCTAATGACAAGAAGATCGTTCAAGCGGTCAAGGAAGGGAAACTTCCCATATCCGTGCTCGACGAGGCGGTTCGGAGACTTCTTGTTTGGATCGACAAGGGATTGGGAAGAAAGGCGGAAACGTACGATAAGGACGAGCATCATCAAGAGGCCAGGGAGATTGCGGCTTCCTGCGCCGTCCTTCTGAAGAACGAGCACAAGGCGTTGCCGTTGGAAAGTGGCGACGGCGTGTTGTTCGTTGGCCCGTTCGCAGTGAATCCGCGTTACCAGGGCGGAGGTTCGAGTCACATCAACAGCCATCTTGTTTCTGGCGCCGTGGATGCGTGTCCTGATAGTGTGCAGTATTTGCCGGGCATTCAGGACAATTGCGAAAAGCGGAGCCCTAAACGGCTTCGGGAGGCGGTTGCCGCTGCGGCGAAAGCGAAAGCCGTTGTCGTTTTTGTGGGATTGACCGAGGCGATGGAATCGGAGGGGTATGACCGCACTGGTTTGGGATTACCCGACTGCCAGAACGAGTTGGTCGAGAGGATCAGCGCGGTACAGAGGCGTACCATTGTGGTTCTCTCCAGCGGGAGTCCGGTAACGATGCCCTGGAAAGACAAGGTGTCTGCGATTATTGACATGTATCTTGGGGGAGAGGCTGTCGGTGAAGCAACCGTCGATCTCCTGTTTGGGCTTGCGAATCCTTGTGGAAAACTTGCGGAGACATTTCCCCTTCGTCTGGAGGATACTCCGTCGTTCCTCTCGTTCCCCGGAGGAAAACGAAACGTCTTTTATCAGGAAGGCGTCTTCGTCGGATATCGTTGGTACGATACCCGGAAGATGGACGTACTCTTTCCGTTCGGACACGGACTTTCGTATACGGCCTTCACGTACCGGGGATTGTCCGTGGAGCGTAAAGGAAACGGTGCCGATATCCTCTTCAGGATAAAGAATACGGGAAGGAGGGACGGAGCGGAAGTGGCGCAACTTTACGTTGCTCCACCTGTATGTTCCGTTCCCCGTCCGTCAAAAGAACTGAAGGGGTTCGCCAAAGTGTTCCTGAAGAAGGGCGAGGAACGGGAAGTGTCCGTCCATCTCGATGCCCGTGCATTCTCGTATTGGGATGGAGGGTGGAAAACGGAAAGGGGGACATATCGGATTTTGGTAGGTTCTTCCAGTCGGGACATCCGGCTTTCCGAATCTCTGGATATCGCCGGCGATCCTTCCGTTCCTCTGGAAGTGACCAACACGACGACGGTGCGTGATGTATTGGAGGGAGGCGAGGATTTCCCCGCGTTCAAAGAAATGATGGATCAGGTGTTTCGCATGATAGGTGATGATCCAATGACGCGCGAGACGTTGCTGGGGTGTCCGCTCCACAGTCTCCAAAGTTTTTTGGCGGTAACATATGAGGATGTGTTGCATATGCTCGGGAGGTGACTGATGCGCGAGGCGATGACGATCCGTTTGCCACGGGATATCCACAACGCGTTGGATGCGCTTGCCCGTCAGATGGGATTGACCAAAACGTTTTTTGTCCAGCGTGCCGTGGAGCTGTATCTTGGTTCCGTTGCGTTGGGTTATCAGGGAGATTTGTGGTACAAGGCCGTCGTTGAGGGGAAGGAACCGTTACGGGATCTTGTTATCGCAAGTCCTTGGAATGTCCACGTAACCAAAACGGTTTGGGATTCGGTGGAAGGTATGGAAAAAGCCCGGAAGTTCTTTTTGGGGCTTTCCACGATGGATAATCCTCGGGAAAGTGGAATGCTGGTCGATGGCAGGCGTGCCTCCTATTGGTGTTATCTGCTTGGCGGCCAGGCTTTTCTTTCTGTCATCGATGACGTGCGGTCGGCTATCCTGGTTCTTGGTTTGGCGGATGGAGATTTGTATCACGATGGCCTAAATGGGAGTTCTGATGTAAGAAATGTTGTGTTTCCTTCATCAGAAAGCTATCAACCGATTCTCGCTTGTGGAGCTCGGGTGGCTGCGATCCGAAAACAGAAAGGAATATCACAGCGGGAATTCGCTAAGATGCTTGGGACGAGCGGCAGTGATTTGTCCTTTATGGAACATGGGAAGCGACCGGTGACGCGGAGTATGGCGGAACGGATGGCTGCGTTGCTTGGAGTTCCGGTACGACGCGTTTTGCAGGGATGACGATCTATGGTTATGGTACGGGTCTCTTTTATTTTTGCGCCGTTCGTTTTACGATGGCGAACAGGAGGGCGATATGAGTGAAATCGTCGGAACGATGGAGAATTTTGAAAAAGAAGTGTTGCGGTCTCCAATGCCCGTGTTGGTGGATTTTTGGGCCACGTGGTGCGGTCCTTGCAGGATGATCGCCCCCGCCGTGGCGCAGATGAGCGAAAAGTACGAAGGGAAACTGTCCGTCGTGAAAATCGATGTCGACAAGAACAGCGATCTCGCGAGCCAGTACGGCGTGGCGAGTATCCCGACGCTGATGATCTTCAGGAATGGGGAAATCGTCGATCAAAAAGTCGGCGCTGTTTCCGTCGCCGTGTTGGATGCGTTTGTAAGTCAACATCTCTAAGGTACGTACACTTCTTCCCAATTCGGTTTTCCGAACGTTGCATGGGACTGGGTTGTGATGTACCAGTCGTCCTTCGAGTTGGTGTCCTGTGTCCCCCATCTGTTACAGGAACGCGTGGCGGTCGTCAGTTCGCTGGGAATGGCGTCCGTGCTCGTTTTGCTTGTCCATGCTTCTTGGGTAACCAGCCAGGAAGCACGGTTCTGGACGGTTTCATTCCCCCATCCTTCATATGTTGCCGCCCCGTTGCTGTAGGCCACGGCGTCAAGGATTTGTCCATCGGAATCCGGTGACGAACAAATCCAGAGCAATCCGTTGTTTGAGGTAAGGCCCGCCAATTGCTCGCTGTGATGTTCAAGGAGCGTTTTCCCTTTTTGAAATTGGACCACGAGATATTCTCCCGCCCAGACCGTTTTGTCGGGAAACACGTATCTGTCCGAACCGTCTGTAACGACAATGCCGCCCATACTCCCTGACCGGGTGACATACAGCTCCACCCTATCCGGATTAGTCTCCGTTCCCTTCGTTGTGAATTCAGTGATCAGAACGCCGGCCGGGTATGCATTCTTCCCCCAAAGCTTGATGGAGAAACGATTGCTGTTCCCCCGTTTGTCTTTTACTTTTCCCGTTACCGTGACCGATGTCCCCGGTTGTACCGATTGTTGGAACACCAATGTGATGGTGGTCCCGTTGGGGGACGCTTGTGCCAACGGAATGGGGGAGGCGTCGAATTCCGCTATCGTTCCTATTTCTTCGTCAAACAGAATGGTTCCCGACCGGGAAGTGAGCATCATTGATGCGGTGAGGACGGGGATGCGGGCATCCATTTTCGAGAGCAGGTCGACCGGTTTTATGTCAAGATTGCATCCGGTGCAGGAGACGAGGAGAAGCGAAAGAATGAAGAACAGGCAATATCGCATATCCCTGATACCGGCATAGGAGAAGACTTGCTTCAATTGACCATGCAGTGAAAACCTTTTACACTTGCCGCGGAGGCTTTTTTATGCCGAAATTGTGGCAAAAGGATTATGATCTCGACGCATTAATGGAGCGTTTTACCGTCGGGCAGGATTACGTGATCGACCAGAATCTCGTCATCGCCGATGCGTTGGCTTCGATGGCTCATGCAAAGACCATCGGGAAAATCGGTTTGCTTACCGAGGCGGAATGCGAGGATCTGCAGAAGGGATTGCGGGAAGTCATCGTTCTCAGACAGAGGGGAGAATTCCCGATCCAACGCAGTGATGAAGATTGCCACACCGCCATCGAAAACTATCTTGTTTCCCGATATGGGGAATGCGGCAAAAAAATCCATAGCGGCAGAAGCCGGAATGACCAAGTGCAAGTCGCCCTTAGATTGTGGATGCGTGATTTCAGCTTGAAGCTCGCCGATGCCTCCCTTGCGTTTGCGAGGGAATTGTTCCAGTTTGCGAAGACTTATGAATTCACGCCGATGCCAGGCCGAACCCATATGCAGATCGCCATGCCTTCATCCGTGGGTTTGTGGGCGGCTTCCTACGGAGAAACGGTGTTGGACGAAGCGTCGCTTCTCCTCGATCTGGAGCGGTTGTTCGACCAAAGTCCGTTGGGAGCGGCGGCGAGTTACGGCGTACCACTTCCTTTGGATCGTGCCTATACCGCGTCTTTGCTGGGCTTTTCAAAGGTACAGAACAACGTGCTATACGCCGTTTCCAGCCGAGGGCTGTTCGAAGGGATGTTGCTTGACCACTGCGAGTATCTGGCGAGCACCATCAGCAAACTCGCCCAGGATCTCATGTTGTTCTCTTTGCCCGAACTCGGATACTTTTCCTTGCCGAAGGAGCTGTGCACCGGTTCCTCGATTATGCCGCAGAAGAAAAACCCCGATGGGTTGGAACTTGCCCGCAGTCGCGCCGCGGTCGTCGCCGGAGACGCCCAGACCGTCAAAATGATTATTCGTTCGCTTCCTTCCGGATACAACCGGGATTATCAAGATACCAAACCTCCTTTGTTTGACGGAACGTCCGTGACATGGATGCTTGTCTCCATCATGGAGAAGATGGTCGGCGGATTGATCGTCCATCCCGACCGACTTGAAGCGGGATGCGTGGCGTCGCTGTATGCGACCGACGCGGTCTTCGACGAAGTATCCAAGGGAAAACCGTTCCGCGATGCCTATCGCGAGGTGGGATTGGATCTTGAGTCCGTCAGGGAGCCGAAGGACAAGGTCGCCGTGTTGAAAAACCGGACCAGTCAGGGAACCAGCGGCAACCTTGCCTTAAAGGAAGATTTCACCCGAGTGGATGCGATGGGGCGTGAGATCGCCTCTCGCGGGAAAGCCATAGTCTCCGCGTATGCGGGACTTTCCGGGATGACGGACGTGGAGACAGTGCTCTTTTAGCCTGCGCTCCGGCGCTGCAGCACCGGAGTGTGTTTTACCGCTTGATGGTATGCCTCGGCGATGTTCGTGCAATAATCGCCGATATGCTCCAAGTGCCTGATCTTCTCCAAAACGAGAAGTTCCTGTTTTACGTCCGCTTTTCCGTCGGATAGCTTTTCCTGGACAGTCTGACTCAGGCGATTTCTCCACTCGTTGATCTGAAACTCGAACTCGTTGGCTTTCTGCATTTCCGCTTTGGTCAGCGTTCTGTCCATCCTGTCTCGGACGTAGTTGAGGAACGCCTGGACAAGTTCTTCGAATCCTTGGAGTTCCCTCGCGGTTTCTTCCTCGAATTTCCACCCTTGGTGAAACTGCCGTTGACTGAGGATGATCAGATTGTAACAACTGTCCGTCACGCTCTCCAACTCGTCCATGACGCGGATCAAGCAGTTCAGCGAGGACGCATTGGTCGGCGTTTGGCTGTCCTGAATGCAGTGCACGCAGAAATCTGACAGCTGTTCCTGCATCTGGTCCGCATATTCCTCTTGTTTTTTCATCATGGCGACTTCATTGTCCATATCCACGTCGTTCGTGTTGAAGACATTGCGGTAGCGACTGAACATGTTGCAGGCGAGGTCGGCCATTTTCTTGATCTCGTCTCTGATCACCAGCATGTATACTTCGGGACTGTCGATGAGCGTCGTACCGATATAGCGGAAGTGGTATGTTCCCTCGTCATATTCCGCGGTATCCGGTACCATTTTCTCGATCAGTTTCGCATAGGGCTTGACGAACGGGAAGAAGATCAAGGTGTTGAACAGGTTGAACAAGGTATGGAACATGGCCAGAAACGTAGGAAGCGATTGGTTGAGTTCTTTCCCCGTCATCGTATAAATGTTTCCCGGAGTCAGTACGTTGCAGACGTACATCATTGGGCGGAAAAAGATTATGGTGACGAGCGTGCCGATGACGTTGAACATGATATGTGCCATGGCGGTACGTTTCGCCGCCGTGCTGGTCCCGATGGAAGCGAGAAAAGCCGTGATGGTGGTACCGATGTTGCTGCCGAGGATCAATGCCGCGGCGGCGTTGACGCCAAGGTACCCGTTGTATGCCATCGTCAGGACCATGACCATTGTTGCGGCGGAAGACTGGACGATCACGGTGATGCCGGTGCCGATGAGGACGAACAGAAGGATATTGAAAAGATTGTCGTTGTTGAACTTGGAAAGCCAGCTGAGGACTTCCATGTTGCCCGACAAATCAGGAATCGACGTCTGCATGAAATGGAGTCCGAGGAAAAGAATCCCAAAGCCGAGGAACACATCCGCTTTTTCCCGTGTTTTCCCCTTCTTGGAGAACAACATCGGCGCGGAGATGCCGATGGACGCCAAAGCCAACAGGGAGATGTCCATCTTGAATCCGAGGATCGCGACGATCCAGCCGGTGAACGTCGTGCCGATGTTTGCTCCGAAGATTACGCCTATGGACTCCACCAGCGACATCAGACCGGCGTTGACGAAGGATACGACCATAACGGTCGTCGCCGAGGAACTTTGGACCAAAACGGTAATGAGAATGCCTGTGAGGACAGCGACGAAACGGTTCTTCGTCATCATCTTCAGGATGTTCTTGAGCTTGTCCCCTGCTGTTTTCTGGAGCCCTTCGGAAAGAAGCTTCATGCCATACAGAAACAGCCCGAGGCTTCCCGCCACCGACAGGATCGTCACAAACACCAGCATACCAAATACGGTAGCAAGAAAAATGACTTACTGTAAAGGGCTTTATGAAAAATCTATGAAAAAGCGGAGATTTCTGTGCGTCCGCTCCCCCTTTGGGCGATATCGTTCTTCATGGGACCGGAAGACTTTGCTTTTGGACGCATTGTCTTTTCGCAGGTTGCGGATTTTCGTTTCCTGAAGAACTTCTGCCGGCAGAACAGGACATGGAACTTCA
>Ga0172378_10004504_pt1 | contig 13041 bp, 12 predicted proteins | sample GrowelOW332metaG_FD_119755 | JGI IMG/M metagenome (GOLD analysis project Ga0172378, IMG submission 119755) | Groundwater microbial communities from an aquifer near a municipal landfill in Southern Ontario, Canada - Pumphouse #3_1 metaG | ecosystem: Environmental > Aquatic > Deep subsurface >...
AGCTGTTTCAAATTCCAACAAAAAATAAGGATTACAGTGTGTTCGATGTTATGTTGGCACAGGCATGGCGTTCATTTATGGACTATAATCCAAATAATGGTATATTGACTATGGCAACGCAATTGGGACAGGTTGTTAATGTGACGGTTGGGATCCTTCTTATTTCAAGGTATTCCTTTTACTGTACTCTTAGATAAAGAGGGAAAGATAATAGGTACAGGATATTCTGTAGAATCTTTAATAAAAGTAATTGAATAATCACTTCTACCCAGTCACAAATGATTATAAAGTATATTCTGCTGTTCGTTGAGCTAATATTTTTATTCATGTATTCGTTTTTTCAAGAATAGGTTGATACAAATGAAGTTTTTAATAATTAAGGTAGGCATTACCATGATGTTTTTTTCTATATTTTTGGGATTGTATGCTCAAACCAATATCTCCGGCCGCGTTTTAGATGCTAAAACCCGTAAACCCCTTAATGCCGCAACTGTAACGCTACATCCTGCGGGATCGGCAAACATACTTACGTATTCGATGACCGATAAGGACGGGACTTTTACGCTCAAACGTGTCTCAATGCCGGATTCTGTAACTATTTCGGTGCGTTCCATGACCATTGAATCGCAATCGAAAACTGTGAAAAGCAATGTCGGTTTTGTGGAATTTCTGGTAAAAGAAAACGTTACCGAATTGAAAGAAGTAATCGTGCAAGCGCCCAAAATCCGAAAATTGGGTGATACCATCCACTACGACGTGGCAAGTTTTCTGGACGAAACCGACCGTAGCATTGGCGACGTGCTTAAAAAACTCCCCAGTGTGCAGGTGTTGTCGTCAGGACAAATTTTATATCAAAACAAAGCTATCAGTAAATTCTATGTGGAAGGTTTGGATTTATTGAAAGGCAAATACGGAATCGCCACCAACAATATAGACGCCAAAAATGTGGCATCGGTGCAGGTGCTCGAAAACCATCAGCCCATTAAAGCGCTCAAAGACATGGAAATTCCCGAAACGGCTGCTATTAATCTGAAACTCAAACAATCGGCGTTGGGCGCGTTTTTTGCCACAGCGCAATTGGGTGTGGGATTACCATGGCCGTTGCAGAGCAATGAACTGGTGGGGATGCGTTTTACGCAAAAACAACAAAACATGCTGGTATATAAAGGCGATAACACAGGGCGTGATATTGCGCAGGAACTGGTGTCGTTTTATGGTGGTTCAAATGATGCCACTACATCGTTTCTTAATATTGTTTCGCCATCTCCTCCAAATATAAACCGTCAGCATTTTTTGTTTAACAATGCCCATTTGGGTTCGCTCAACGATTTGCGCACATTTAAGAAAGACCTCACTATTACCACCAATATCAATTATTTGTTTGATAAACAGGCAAGCGATAGCTACACGCGCCGCGATATTTTTGTGAACGGCAGCGAAAATATTCGTATCGAAGAATATATGAATTCGCGTTTGTTGAAACGCGAACTGGAAGGCGCAATTACGCTCGAAAGCAATACCGAAAACTATTTTCTGAACAACAAATTGAACTTGTCCACTAAGTGGAACGACGAATTGGGTGATGTGTGGGCTGACAAAATGATTTCGCAACGGCTGAAATTGCCGTCGATGCACGTAGCAAACAGTTTTGATTATGTGCGCCGCAGCGGGAAAAGTCGTCTCAGATTTCAGTCGGATGTTTCTTATACCACGCAGGAAAACACATTGAGCGTTTCTCCATCGATTTTCGGAAGCTTTTCCGGAACTGACTCGTTGCTGCGTCAAGATATTTTGTACAACCGGTTTGCAACCAATACATCGGTTTCCGGCAGCAGGGAAGGAAGAGTTTCACTGCATTATTCAGCAGGTGTTTTCAGTAATCATTATACTTTTCAATCGGTGTTGCACGAAGGGATAAACGCGATGATGCTTTCCGCCGACAGTCTGCGCAACCAATTCTCCCGCGGAGAAATCGGTTTCCGAGTTACTCCCGGAATGCGTGTAACGATTACCGAAAAACTGAAACCCTATTTTTCGTTTCCCGTTACCTGTTTGCTGGTAAACAAAAACGACCGCGTGCGTCGTAACGACAATCACAACGGTTATTGGCTTTTTGCTCCCAATGTGCATATCGATTATCTGCTAAGCACGAGGATTACTCTGTACGGCAGTGGACGTTTCAGCAACAACATTGGAGGAATGCGTGATGATTTAATTGGGTATATGATGACATCGTACCGCAACCTGAGCCGCAACGACGGAATGCAAAGCAAAAATTCTGCTGCAAACGCTTATACCAACCTGAATTATCGGAATCCGTTTACTACGCTTTTTATGTCGCTGGGTGTAAACTGGACAAACTTTTGGCGCAATATGCTTTATGATACGCGATACACCGGCATTTTGAGCAACGCAACAAGTATTTTGCATCCGCATTCCGCGCAACAGTTCGGCGCTAATTTTTCTGTAGGAAAAAGCGTGGATGCCATCAATTCCGAAATACGAGCAGATGGCGGTTATGCGCGAAATAAATCCATTGCGCTCAATCAGGGTGTCATTTTGCCGTATACTTCGAATTCTTACAACGTTTCCGGCTCATCCACCACCGATATCGGGTGGTTTATGATTTTGAAATACAGTGCGGCATATTCACAAAACCGAATCCGTGTGAGCAACAGCTACTTGAATCCGATGCACTATTTTACGCAAAGCCTCAATGCTTCTTTTATACCCAAAAAAGGATTAATTATTAATGTCGGATTTAATCATTATTTCAATAACGTGATACAATCGGCGGCACGTTCATCGTGGTTTGGTAATGCAGGTATAAAATATAAACTCAAAAACGTCGATTTTATGCTCGATTGGACAAATGTCTTCAACACACGCCGTTTTGACACCTATTCCTACAACGATGTGAGCAGTTATTATTCTGAATATACCCTTCGTCCATCGGAAGTGTTGATGAGTGTGAGGTTTAAAATGTTATGATAGATAATAAATCAAATATTAAATCAACGGAATACGAGGCAGCATAGTTTTTTGTTGATAAATTAATAAATTGGCTGCAAAAATTCAAAAATTATTTTTATGAAAAAGTTAAGTAAAATCAAACTGCTTGATGCAGTAGTATTGGAAAACCGAGAGATGAAAATGATTTATGGTGGAAGTGGAATTCCTTTGACAGGTGGATGCTTTAGTTGTAGTTGCAATGGTCAAACAAATCCACCCTACAACCCTAGTTGGACAAAATTCTATGCGAAGACTGAGTCAATGAACTCGGACATAAGTACTAAATGCGTAAGTGGAGGAGGTTGCACTCAGGTTTCAATGTCAAACTGTTAAAATAGTTTGACACAATGTTTGAAAAAGGTATTTGTAGAAAACAAGATAGTCAGTCGTTCATGAAAATGATAATTAGTTTTTGTTTTCTACAAATATCTAAAAATTATAATCTTAAAAAAACATATATTAATTTCATTAAACATATTTGCAATTATGAATAAAAATAAAATATTTGGTTCAATCATATTTCTTTTGATAATAAGTATTTCTTACTCTGCTTTTGCAATTTCCGAAATAAAATTATCCTCACAAAACAATCAAGAAAATAATATTGATTCAATTATGATAAATGTTTTTTTTCTTTATAAACAAAAAGCATACAGATTGGGAGAAATGATATTTCTAACTGATACAATGACATTATCCGTGGGGCAGAAGTGCTCAGTATTTTATGATTTTAACAAACAAAAAAGAGATTCCATAGATGGGACTAATTTAGCAACAAATCCTGTTTATCGGAATGTGGAATTGCGTGTGGATGATGAAGCGCTACAATCACGATTGGAAAGGAATGTATCAGTTTATCACTTATCAGACGCAAGTAAAGGAGAATCGGCAAAAATTTTTAAGCACCGCCAGGAACAAAAAATTACCACCATTGATGAATTTGCTGAGACTTTTTATCGCTTGGAAGAACAACCATTATCTTTTAATTGGGAAATAACCGACGATACATTGACAGTATTGAATTATACTTGCCTAAAGGCGATAACAAAGTTCAGAGGAAGAGAATATTCTGCATGGTTTACAGTGGATATTCCCATAAATGATGGTCCATGGAAATTATATGGTTTACCAGGTATGATATTGAAAGTCGAAGATTCTGAAAAAACTTTCAGTTTTGAGGCTTTTGGTATAAACCATGTGAAAAATCAATTCATTGAAATGGGAAAATATAATAATATCATAGATTGTGAAAATTATAATCAATTACAGAACGTCAGGGATGAAAAAAACAAACGAGTTTTTTATGGCTACATTGAGAATGGCAATATGGTTTATTATAAAGCAAAAAATCCAATTGAATTTATAAAATTGGAAAAGTAATATTTTACGGATAACCAATGAAAAAAAACATAACAAAATTTACAAATTCAATGAGAGTAGTGCATACCCTGATGTTGAAGTCCTTTTTCGAATCGAATATCGGTCTTTTTGAAGGACAAATGGGCATAGCATTGGCAATATCTAAATTTTATGAATACACAAAAAATGATGCATTTCTTGATTATGTGTATGATTTATTGGAGCTGACAATATCAAAAATTAACAACGGACTGTCTATTTCATTTAGTAATGGTTTATCTGGAATTGGCTGGAGCATTGAGTATTTAATCCAAAATAAATTAGTTGAAGGAGAAAGTGTTGAAATTTGTGAAGAAATAGACAACAAAATAATGGAAATAGATCCAAGACGCATTGAAGATTATAGTTTAGAAACGGGTTTTGAGGGCTTGTTACTTTATGTAGTATATCATTTGCAAGGAGCCATAAAACAAGGTACTAAATTACCATTTGACAATACTTATTTGTCAGATATTTACTCCGTTTGCAAAAGTATTAACTATAAGAACATAAATAAATCTTTAAATGATTTATCTGAAGCCTATATATCTTTTGTTGAAAATAATATGATGCCTGTTTATGACCAACGAATTATAAATTTTGCAGCCAATGTGCCGAAAATAGATTATGATAAATTAATAACTTATCCTCTTGGCCTAGATAACGGAATAGCTGGAGTATTAGTGCATTTATTAGAAAAAGATTAAAAATGAAGAATATTTTTATTATAGACGAATATATTAGTTCTCAAAAAAATGGAATCGGAACTTTCTTAAGGGAATTGCTTTACTGCTTTCAGAATAGCGACAATATCATCAACTTGATTTCATTTAATGCTGAAGTGGATGAATTTTGCATTACGAAAGAAAAAGAGATAATAAACTACCTCTTTCCCGTTTTCAAATATGGACATTTTTTGGAGCATTTTAAAATTATTGAGAAACTTTTCAGATTGTACATATCCGATTCGACTAACAATGTTTTTTTTATTAATCATTCGCCTTGCGCAGATTTTATAGAATCGATTAAAAACACACATCCACTTTCTAAAGTAGTCTTTACCATACATGATTTTGGTTGGACTGGATTATTTTTAGGAGATCTTGAAGAATATTTAAGAATTATAAAACGAAATAGCGGTAAAGAAGCTAAAGATATTACGGCATTAAAGGTTTATCATCAAGAGAAAAAAATATATGAATTAGCGGATAAAATAATTTGTTTATCATCTGATACTTACTATATTTTGCAAACTGTTTATCAATTACCGGAAAATAAAATATCATTGATACCCAACGGACTAAGAGATTCAGGTAATGTTAAATCATGTAATGGAAAAATCAAAAAAAATATAAGGACACTAAAAAGAATAAATGAAAACGATAAAATCCTTTTATTTATCGGGCGACCGACCTTGCAAAAAGGTGTTTTTGAACTCATAAAGGCGATGAATCATGTATTCAAAGAGTTCTCGAATGTCAAATTGGTAATAGTAGGTGACGGTAATGAAGTTTCGATGAAGGAAATCGTAAATGCGTCTTCTCAAGTTGCCTCATCCGTTATCATTACAGGACAGTTAAAACGCAAAGAAGTAGAAGATTGGTTAAATATTGCAGATATCGGAATCATATCGTCGTATTATGAACAATGCAGTTATACAGCAATAGAAATGATGATGTATGGCTTACCGATAGTAGCATCGGATGGGTTGGGTATAAGAAATATGTTTGTTGATGGTTTTAATGCAAGAGTTGCAAACATACAGGACAAAAAGAACTCCAAACAATATCAAATAAATTTGGCGGAAAGCATTATTAATTTGCTTAAATCTCCTGACTTATGTGAAAGTTTGGGTAAAGGTGCGCAAAAAACTTATACCACCAATTATACCATTAAAAAGATGAAAAGTAAATACAAAAAATTGATTGAATCTTTATAAAAAGTTTTTTGTTCCCAAAATACATTATTGATGCTGCATTATTATTGCTAAACCGAAGTGCAATAACATTCGTCTGATCAATGAGTGAAAGTTATCTTTGGTACATATTAAAATTTTTACAAAATGAAAAAATTAAACTGCAAGATGCAGTAATGTTAGAAAACAATGAAATGAAAATGGTTTTAGGCGGTAGTGGAATTGAAGGTACCCGTTATAGCTGTTCTTGTAATTCAGGAGTTGTGGCTGTTTCTTGGGAAGGTTTATATGTTAATCAAGCAGCTATTGACGCAAGCATTGATATGAATTGTGGAAGCGGACGTGGTAGCTGTACACCAATAAGTTAATGTCTATCAGCTAGCTAATTTGCTACTATGGTATCGGTTATTTAACTTTAACCGATACCATAACCAATTCAAATTTATGATAATGAAATTTATAAAATTAATATTGCTTTTGTTTTTTCCCACTTATTGTATGGGACAAAATAACATAAACGAAACGATTGACAATCCGATGCAATTCAGAGTAATTTATAATTACACTCAGCAGGCGACAAAAAACAATGAACCTTTTTTTGTTTCGGATACAATGGCACTGGATGTCGGATTACAGCATTCTGTTTATTACAATTTTAATTTATTTGCAAAAGACTCTTTGCAGTATGTTATATTTAGTAAAAATACTCGAACGTTACATTTTAATGGCAGTTACAATAATGAAGAACTTGAAAGAAGACTGCAAATGAAGAGAGGATTCGATGATATTATTGGAGATAGATTAGGAGAAACGTCTCGAATATATAAGGATTTAGAAAATGAAAATATAGTAACATTAGAACGTGATAATTTAAGTTTGCAGTATAAATATAAAGTTGAAGAAAAAATATATCACGAATGGGAATTGACAGGAGATACGGCAACAATATTGAATTATTCATGTCAAAAAGCAAAAACCCACTTTAGGGGAAGAACCTATTATGCTTGGTTTACTTTAGATATTCCTGTTTTTGATGGTCCTTGGAAGTTTTTTGGATTGCCCGGCCTGATTTTGCATGTGGAAGATGATAATTCGTTAGTTCGTTTAACGGCTATTGGGTTGGAGAAAACGAATCAATCGCGTTATTTAGACTACAAACCAAATAGTTCAAATGCTGAAAAGATAACGTTTAATAAATTAAATCTCATAAAACAAAAACAGGTTGAAAACATATATTATGGTTTTATAGATGACGCTTCAAATAAATCATTTTATAAAACAAAGAATCCGGTTACTTACATTGATTTAGAAATTAGTGATTAATTGTTAATACAAAGCATAAGTTCATAGAATATTTTATAGGATGGAGATGAATAAACGATTGCAAAAACAGAGTTTTATGCACTTTGAATATATAAATATCAAATTCATATTAAATTAATGAAATTTATGCTAATAAATAATTCTATGTTTAATAAAGAATTCATTTCCTATACCCAACTTGACGCCATGGACTGTGGCCCCACCTGTTTGGGAATGATCGCTAAACACTATGGCAGGCATTACAGTCTTGAAACCCTTCGCCAACACTCATTCATCACACGCGAAGGGGTGTCCATGTTGGGTATAAGCGATGCTGCTGAGTATATCGGTTTCCATACATCAGATGTTATGATTTCTTTGAGCAGCTGGTAAAAGACGCACTGTAAACCTGCATCGTTCATTGGAAGCAGAATCACTTTATGGTAGTTTACAAAATCAAAAATGACGAAAGAGCCAGGTATCGAATATATGTTGCTGACCCGGCACTCGGGTTAATAAAATACGATGAAGTCGATTTTAAAAAATGCTGGTACAACACCAAAACGAATGAAGAGTATAAAGGAACGGCGTTATTATTAGAGCTTGGTCCTGAATTTTTCGACCTTGAAGACGAAAAAGAAAACCGTAACCGTAGTCTGCGTTATTTTCTCCGTTATCTTACACCCTACAAAAGCCAGTTAATGCAATTGGTGCTGGGAATGTTGGTTGTAAGTATCTTGCAGCTGATTTTTCCTTTCTTAACTCAATCGTTGGTTGATGTGGGTATTCGCGACGGCAACCTAAGTTTCATTACCCTGATATTTATCGCCCGCCTATCCGTGGAATTTATCCGTAGCTGGATAATGTTACACATGAATACTCGGATAAACATCTCATTGATTTCCGATTATTTGAAAAAATAGATGAAATTTCCTCTACTGTCCATAAGAATTGGTGATATACATAGCTGTTAGAGAATATATGTGAATTAAGAAGTAGTCTCGTAAGACTCCCGTTATTGGGGATTGCTACCTGATGATTTGATTGTATATAAAGCATCATTAATATGGAATCAAATAAGTCATTTTCAATTACAATCCAGTGGAATCGAATACTAAAGAAATAGAATAATATCGAAAACAGAATTGAGATAGAATCTTAACACTTTATTCTTTTGTTGATAGAATCTTTTAGACGAAGTTTGTATTACAGATTTATATAATCATATTAAATTTAGTGCGGTATGTATAATAAAATGATAGTAACAGCAAATGAAAGTAAAAAATAAGTAACAAATTTGGAGGAATATATGTCAGGGAGAAATTAGTTTTCTTCATGGAATTAAGACTTATATCATTAATAACTTGATCCTGTTATCATAGGAACATGTCAACAGTATTGGCGGCTTATTCACGACTAATCTGTTCTACCTCTACTCCATTTAACAAGGATAAAATAATTTCAGCCGTAATTTTTGATGTAACATTCTTTCATTATTCTCATAGTAGTTGTAAATAAACATTTGTATACTTGGCACTTGTAATTATTTTTATGTTAATAAGTACGATTTGAAATTTTAGCAAAAAAACTGTAAGATGAAAACAAATATATTGATCTCTTTTTTTAGATTATTAAAAGTAAAGCACACCAATGGTTTTACTTCTCAGCATTTTAATAAGCATCCATATAAATATAATTTATATGGACTATCATCTATATTGAATGACTATAGTATAGAAAATGCAGGATTAAAAATTACAAATAAAAACGACATACATATATTTGATTGTCCATTTATTGCTCATATAGGAAATGATTTCGTAGTTGTAAAAACAATAGTTAATAATGAAATCGAATTTATTCAAGGAGATAATCAGATAAAGATTTCATTGGATGAATTTAATAAAATGTGGACAGGATATGTATTAATAGCTGAACCAGACCATTCGTCAATAGAACCTGAATATGAAAAACACAAAAGAGGAGATATCCTACTAAAGACTCAGAAATTACTTCTTTTGATTTCAATGTTTTTTCTATTAACTTATTCTGTAATTTACCACAAAAATTATTTCAATGCGGGATTTATTTTATTATTAATAATAAATACAATTGGCACCTATGTGGGATATTTGTTATTAAAGAAACAATTGAATATTGAAAGTCGCTATGTTGATAAATTATGTTCTTTGTTTAAACAAAGTGAATGTAATAGCATTCTAGAATCAGATGCCTCAAAACTTTTTGGAGTATTAAGTTGGAGTGAAGTAGGGTTTGGTTATTTTATTTCAAACGTAGTAATTCTTTCTTTTATGCCGTCATTAATCCCCAATTTAGCAATGGTGAATTTAATAGCTTTGCCATACAGTTTTTGGAGCATATGGTATCAAAAATTCAAAGCAAAGCATTGGTGCCCTTTGTGTATATCTGTTTTATTCTTGTTGTGGATTATTTTTATTGTTAATTTAGTTTTTGGATATTTCAATTTTACAACTTTAATTCTTTTGCAATTATTTATTGCATGCACTATTTATGTGATTTTTATTTTAGGCACAAATATTTTTATATCAATAATTGCAAAAGAATTAAATATAAACAATATTCAATATGAAATAAACAGCATAAAGACTGATGAAAATGTTTTTAAGTGTTTGTTAATAAAACAGCCTTATTATGAAACCACAAAAAAAACATCTCAAATATTATTAGGAAATATTAAATCTAATAATTTAATTTCCATATTCTCAAATCCGCATTGTAACCCTTGTGCAAAAATGCACAAAAAGGTGAAAATCTTACTTGCTCAAAATAAAAATTTATGTGTACAGTATATTTTTTCATCATTTAATAAAGATTTGGATGTATCTAATAAATATTTAATGGGTATATATCAACAAAAGAATGGAGAGGCTATTCAAATTTTCGATGAGTGGTTTGAGTTCGGAAAAAACAACAAAGAAAATTTTTTTGCTAAACACCCAATTGTTATTAATAATGAAAATATAGATATTGAATTTAATAAACATAAGCAATGGATAGAAGAGATGGGAATAAGAACAACACCTACAATCTTAGTGAATGGGTATAAATTGCCGGATAACTATAACATTGAGGATTTGCAATTCATTTCAAATATCGATATATAAACCAACAAACCTGAAAGTAGCATATGGAAGAGTTGGATAGTTAAATAATTTGCTACGCAATTAAATTTTTTTTTATGAAAAAGTTAAGTAAAATTAGACTGCAAAACGCAGTTATGCTTGAAGAACAAGAAATGAAACAGATTTATGGAGGTAGTGGTGTCAGTGACAAAACAGACAAAGAAAAGGCATGTGATGGAAAATCTCTTTGCGACCCATGTTCATGGTATAATTCTTATGGGCAAGAACTAAGCGGTCATTGTTCTCAAAATGCTTTTGCTCCTTATATGTATTGTAGTGATTTAAATTGTCATCATTAATCATTAGAATGAGTTCGATTTAAGGATGTACTACTTATTCTTTTATCGAATTCATTGAAAATTAATTTTATATTGTTAAATCAGTTTTAATATTAAATATAATGAATTGTAAATTTTTTTTTCTTTTATTTTTGTTTTGCACTTATTTTGCCCAAACCACTATGGGTACAACGCAATTTTCTAATTCCAAAATTCAAATAAATGAAGTGAACATATCCGGGAAAATTAAGAACTTAGAATTTTCGGATGATGAGAAAAATTTCATAGAGATAAGGTTTACAAACCCTATTTCAGGACCAGCTGTTTTTTCAACTCAAGTGAATGCTGATGGAAATTTTTCTATTGATTTCCCTATTGAACTCTCGCCGACAATAGTAGGAATGAACGTGCTATCCGGAACTTTAAAAGGCTCCTGTTTACTCATTGTAGATGGATCCGAAGAAATGACGGTAAATGTTGTTTTTGATGAAAAACAAAAAATGTCGCTTGATATAGAAAAAGGTTCCAGTCTATTTGTTAAAGATAGTCGTAATATTATTGAAGCAATTGTTCGTTTTGAAAGTATGTATAAAAGAAGTACGATTCCCCAATATTATAAAAAGACTCCTCTCGAAATTGCCGAACTTGAGTTTGATACAGCTTTGGTAGAAAGAACTCGTTTTGCATTTGATATACTCCAGCTGTCCGGTGATGCGAAAAATTATTTGACACGGTCATTTGCATTAAAGTATTGTGATGGTATGATATTCAATTTTAAGGATAACATGAAGAAAAGCTTCAAAATAAACGGATTAGATGCAACCGATTATTCTATTTCCGAACCCGGTAAATCTTATTATTCCTTTCTTCGGCAAATGAATCTGAATGATCCTCAATATATGCTCTGTTATTCGTACTGGGGTTTCATTAAATCCTTTTTGAATATTAAAGATTTCAATATTCAACCTATCGCGGAAACTCCTATTGACAATTGGGTTGAAGCCGTTAGTCGGGAAGTGAGCGAGATTATCGGAATCAATTCAGGTCTTTTTTATGATATGCTTGTTGCAAATGCTTATGGCCTACAGCTGATTAACCAGCTTGTTCCGTTCTCTGATAAACAGATTGGACAAATCAAACAATATTTTACAGACGACAAGCAACCCATAGCTGATAACCTCTTAAAAAAGAATGAGGAAATTAGACAAACCCTGGCTGAGAATTTTGATTTGAATGTGAATCATGTTACGACTGATAATAATGAGACGCTTATTGAGGATATTTTGCAAAAATACCAGGGGAAAGTGGTTATGATGGATTTCTGGGCGACATGGTGCGGACCTTGTAAGGAAGCTTTTACCGAAATACGTCCGTTGAAGAATACTCTCAAGAACAAAGATGTGGTTTTTGTTTACATGACCAACGAAAGTTCTCCCAAAGACCTGTGGAATGCACAAATAAAAGCAATTGGCGGAGAGCACTATTATCTCACGGATGAAGAGTGGAATTTATTTTGGAATCAGTACAAAATGAGTGGGGTACCTACCTACTTGATTTTTGATAAAGATGGAAAGTTAAAACATACATTCACAGGTTTTCCCGGGGTAGAAGTGATTGAAGATAAAGTGTTGGAATTGCTGCTCTAAGGAATCAAGTAGAGTATATATACTAATAATATGTTATCCTATAAAAAGAAACAAACTGTAACTTTAGAAAATCTAAATTTTGGAAGCCAAAGATTTATTGCATGAAATCCTAGAAGTAAAGAAAAATGGCTAGTCATATTATTTTTTTTAGAATGCGATAAAGATACAATCATAAACTATGATGAATTCAATAATTATTGAATAAATATATATCATCAGGTATAGTTATTAAATTAGATAATTAGATAAATAATACGTATGAATTGATTTTGTGAGATATCTTGATCACCACATATGGAACTATAAAATGGAATAATTAATCCTTC
>Ga0172378_10004505_pt1 | contig 13039 bp, 12 predicted proteins | sample GrowelOW332metaG_FD_119755 | JGI IMG/M metagenome (GOLD analysis project Ga0172378, IMG submission 119755) | Groundwater microbial communities from an aquifer near a municipal landfill in Southern Ontario, Canada - Pumphouse #3_1 metaG | ecosystem: Environmental > Aquatic > Deep subsurface >...
AAGCTTAATAAAGCTTCGTTTAATGCAGTTAAATTTGCTTCTGAATTGGCAATTTGCTATGATAGATTTTTAATATTGAAAGGAAAGAAAATCGGATCTGATGTTTATTTACTAGATTTATATGCACTTCTAGTTCCTATGGGAAGATTTCGAACAGATTATAATAAACAGTCCTTTGCCTTTGATATAGCACGTCTTAGAAGAGCTGGAGAAGTAATTATTAAAGATGGTAGAAAAGTACAATTAGGATCCAGTAGAAATGAGAATAAAGCTATTAGGGTTTTGAATGAGGCAGGTCTTGAAGAATTTTTCTCAACAATAGTGTTTGTTTAATAGTGATAAAGTAGTTTATTGATTTTTATAATTATTTTATAGGTGGTTATCAGTATGGATTACAATAAAAATTATACCAAAGATTTTCCTAGTTACGAAATTGATTCCAAAATTAATAATGGGGTAGGTTTTATAACTGACTTTTGGGAAAAACACTATCTTAAGGAATATATTAAAGCTGGTGGAAGTAAAATAAAGTTTGTGACGGGAAATAAGGGAAGTGGTAAATCTCACTTATTAAATATTTTTTCAAAACTTGCCCAAAAAAATGGATATCTTACGGTTTCTTTTTCTGCTAAACAAATTTGGTTAAATGACTTTAAATTTATATTTCTTGAAATCCTTCGACAGTGCAACTTGGATTCTTTAATGGAAAAATGCTCCAAAAAGATAATTAATGATTTGGGGTATGATAACAACCAAATTAAACAAAATGAATCCTTTATTGATTATCTTGCATCATTAGGAAAGAATGATGCTTTAGAAAAGGGAGAAATAAGAAATCAACTTAGAAAACTTTTTAAAGAGAATCCAAGAATGGATAATAGCTTTTCTATTGCTTGTTCACTTATTTGTGGAGGAATCTTAGGTCAACCTCCTCTTGAGGAATGTAATAAAGAGCTTATATTAAGTTGGCTTACCAATGAAAAAGGTTTTAAGTTAACTTCTCTTAGGCCTTTAGGAATGTCACCTGCTAGGATTTCAAAGTTTAATGCTAGGCTTATGTTGCGGTCTCTTTCTGAGCTTGTAGTAGTTAGTGGTTATAGTGGACTAATAGTTACCATTGATGATTTAGATGTTATTGTGGACAAATCAAGTTTAGCACCCTTGCACTATACTAAAATGAAAAGAGAAGATACTTATGAAAGTATTAGAGAATTAATTGATGATATTGATAATTTTAAGAATATTATGTTTCTTTTTGGTTGTTCTAAAACTCTTATAGATAATGAGAAATTAGGTATGAAATCCTATCAAGCTCTTTGGATGAGAATCCAAAATGAAGTATGGAATGATAGAATTAATAAATTTTCTGATATTATTGATATGAATGAGGTTGCTAGACAAGTTTATACTCCAGAGTTATTAATAAACATGTCAAAAGATTTTTCTAAACAAATTATTAATCAAGAGGTAGAACCAAAGGTAATAGATAGAGAAACTGCTAGCAGATTAATTGAACAATCCAAACAGGGAGGCCTTTCAATTCCGGTACTTGTTAGGAATGCTACATTGGGAATCACAGAATGGGAGGAAAGCTAAATGGATTTTGATTTTGAAGCAAGACATATTATTGAGGCTCTACGTTCAGGTATTCCTTCAAAAATAGTAGGGAAATGTTTTTGTGATGCACGTTCAGATTTACTTAAAAAAATAGAAAAAGAGATTAATTCAGTTGTTGATACAAGCCTTTCTAATTCTCGAATAATAAGTGGAAGATATGGTGAGGGGAAAACACACATGTTAAATACTGTTTTCAATCTTGCCAGTGAAAATAATATGGTTGTATCAATGATTTCTTTAAGCAAAGAAACGCCTTTCAATAAACTTTATTTAATTTACCAAAAGCTAATGAATAATACTTATTTGCCAAATAGAATGCAGCCTGGGTTTATCCAAGAATTAGAAAGATTGACTTTGAATTCTAAGATTACAAGCGATCTTCTTCTTTTCTGTCATACTGCTTTAGATAGAGATAAATTATATTATGTTCTCAAGTCCTTCGTTTCAACTGATAATTTAGATGAAAAATATTTGCTTCAAGCTGATCTTGAAGGAGATGTCCTATCTAATGTAACATTAAAACAAATTTATAAACGAATTTTTAGAGAAAGAATTAAATTTAATGAAAATTTTTATAAAACAAGGCATTTTCAAGATTATTTCTATTTCTTAAGTAAATTATTCAAAGAATTAGGTTATAATGGTTGGGTTATTCTTTTTGATGAAACCGAACTTATTGGTCGTCTAGGAAGAAAAACTAGATTGAATTCATATAATAATATGGCAAGATTTCTTTTTCCTGAAAAAAAATTGGATTCTACTTATTCTCTTTTTGCTATTACTTCTTCTTACGCTGCAGATGTAATTGACAGCAAGAATGAATATGAAGGCATTGAAAAATATTTTCCTGAAAATCCTGAACCTATGAAAACTGTCTTAGAGTCAATTGAAGTAGCAGAACAACTTCAGCCTCTAAATTTGGAAGAGATTAAAGAAATCCTGGAAAAAATTATAGACTTTCATGGAAAAGCTTATAATTGGAAACCTGATGTTAATGTTGAAGAAATTCTGAAAAAAAGTAATAGCAGTGGCTATCTCCTAAGATCTAAGATAAGAATTGCCATAGAATTTCTTGATAATCTTTACATCTACAGAGATACTGGGAATGTTGGAATTGGAGATTTAGAATCAATGAAACTAGATCCTGATCTTCCTGATCTTGAAACTGAGTTAGAAGATGATTAGTTTTTTATAACTTAGTTTACTTATTTTTATTATTACTATTACTTGGGGAGTCCTTGAAGGCTCTCTAATTTTAAGTTAATGAGGTATTACTGCCTTGTAAACATAATTTGGATTAGAGTTTTTATCTTCAAAAGAATGTTTTTAGCTGGAAGTTGAGAAATTTTATAAATAAATTGTAAAGCTTTGGAGATAAACCCATTTAATTAGATTCCTCATGTACTTTTGAATGTGTTTAAAAAGATCTTAAAGACATTGGGTATTATCTATTTTGGAAATAGTATCAAATGTGACCAAATTTAAAATAAATATTGATAAATTACTATTGGTATTCTGCATTTGACAGCTAAAGAGCAATAAAAAAGGTACTAAGTCATTGTAAATTATAAGAATTAATTCCTCTACATTTCAATAATATCTATATGACTAACAGATTTATTTAACTTGAAGTAATTATCCTTTAAGAATCTTCTTTTGCATATTTATTACTATCATAGTTGTTCATAAAAGCAGTGCTTTATATTTATTAATTTTTCCTAAACCTTTTTACTTGTTATTCACGCATTACGGTGTGGGGATAGTTGATAATAGAAAACAATGGTATTGACATGAAAATGAAGTAATGTTATAATATTATATCAAGTAGTATTATGTTGAAAAGGAGAGTAAAATGGCAATTACGTTCAAAGAAATAAATTTGCAATACCAAGCATTACATAAAACTTATTCATATATGGAATCAAAAAAGTCCGAAATAAATAATTTTTATCAGAAATACAACAAATTGGGTTTTACCTTTATAGGTTGTGGATCTGGATATAATCTTTGTCAGTCTGGTGAATTTATAGCACAAAAAGAGCTAGGGAAAAAGGCTTGTGCAGTAGCTGGAGGAGATTTAATGTTGAATGTTGAAGAATATAAGAAAATTTATAATGATTCAATATTAATTATACCTACCAGATCGGGAAGTACTTCAGAGATTGTTTATGCCGTAAAGCAGATAAAAAAGAACAATAAAGATATTCCAATTATTGTTATAACATGCAAAGAAAATTCAATTTTAAGTAATCTTGCTGATTTAGTTGTGGAAATACCTTGGGCTTTTGATGAAAGTGTTTGTCAAACTAGAAGTGTCACAAATCTATATACTGTACTATTAATGTTAATAGCATATTTTTCCAATAATGACAAAAGAATTATAAAATTGAAACAAATTATTGATAACGGAGATTCCTATATTGAATCAATAAAACCCGGATTAGAAAAAATTGCCAAATTAGATTGGGAAAACGTAATTGCTTTAGCTGATGGTGAAGTTCAAGGACTTGTTTCTGAAGGGGCCTTGGCCTTTACAGAAATTTCCAGAAAACCAGGAGCTTTTTATCATATTCTTGATGTTAGACATGGGCCAATGGTATTAATCAGATCTAAAACGCTTGTTCTTATTTGCTTAAGTAAAGCTCCAGAGAAATATACTTTAGATTTGATAAAAGATCTTATTTCAAATCAAGCTAAGGTTATTGTTTATGCTGATGAGTCTACCAAATTACCTGAAGGAGTTTTATTACAAATAAATTCTAATTTAAAAATTAATGATGGACTATGTGGAATTCCATTTATAGGTATTGCCCAGCTTTTATCCTATTATAAAGCTATTAATGATAATGTGGATCCTGATAAACCCGATGGCTTAGATGCTTGGATTGAACTTGATTGTCAAAATTAAATTACTTTATTAGGCGGTTTATAGACCTCTAACAAAAAGTTGTGCTATTATAAGACAAAAAGCAATAAGAGGGGTGAGTATAAATGTTAAATCAGAATAAGAAAATACCTTTGTATGTTCAGTTGTACGAAGAGCTTCTTGACCAAATAGTTTCGGGTGTTTGGGAAGTTGAAGGACTTCTTCCAACAGAAAAAGAGCTTCTTGAAAAATATTCTGTAAGCAGAATTACTGTAAGACAAGCTTTAGAACAACTAAAAAATGAAGGATATATTGTACGAAAACCTGGGAAAGGAACTTATGTAAAATCCCAACCTATTGAACAGACTTTGTCTAATTTTTATAGTTTTAGCGATGATATGCAGAGAAAAGGTTTTGAAATAAAGAACAAAATACTTAAGTGTGAAAAACAAATTGCCTCTGACTATGTAGCAAGAAAACTTGAAATTGAATTAAACTCAGAAGTAATTATTCTTGAACGTATTCGTAGTATTGATAAAATTGCTTTTGCCTATGAAAAATCTTATATCCCATTTCAGGTTTGTCCAAGACTTACTGGTGAATCTGTTGAAGAAAAAGGTTTATATAAAAGTCTTGAAGACCTTGGAAATGTTACTCCTGATTTAGCAACAGAAACTTTTGAGGCAATATTGCCAACTCAGAAAATTGCAGAATATTTAAATATGAATGAACGCCAACCAGCTCTTCAAATTGATAGGATTACAAAATCTGGAGATAGTATTATTGAATATTGTAGGAGTTTGGTTCGAGGAGACAGAATTAAATACAATGTTATACTTAGAACGGTTTATAGGAAATAATAATGGAATATTTTTTAGGGGTTGATGGCGGAGGTTCAAAAACCAAGTTTAGTTTAGCTGATTGTAATTTAAATATTGTAAAATCAGTAATAAAAGAAGGTTGCGATTTCCATCGTGTAGGAGTAGATGGAGTTTGTAAAATTTTTTTAGATGGAACTCAATTGGTTTTAAAAGAGCAAGGCGAGAACTTTAATTGCATCAAAGGTGCAGCTTGGGGAATTCCTCGTTATGGTGAAGCCGTTAATGAAGATAAACAGATTACTTCATACCTCAAAAAAATGCTTCCAAAAACAGAATTAGGTTTTTTTAACGATGTTGATCTAGGAATTGCAGGTTCTTTGGCTTTAGAAAGTGGTATTCATATTGTTTCAGGTACAGGAGCTATAGCCATAGGGAAAGATGAAAATGGAAATACTTTTCGTTGTTCGGGCTGGGATGAGCATTTTGGAGATGAAGGTTCGAGTTATTGGTTAGGAATGGAAACTCTTAAACTGTTTACCATGGAATCAGATGGAAGAAAACCAAAAGGGTCTTTATATAAAATAGTTAAAGATTCTTTTAATCTTCAAAAAGATTTTGATTTAATTGATTATTTTTACAGCGAATTACATGAGAAAAGGGAAAAAATTGCCGGTGTTCAATTTCTTCTTTATAAGGCAGCTATTGAAGGTGATTTTTCTGCTGTTGAACTCTATAAAGAAGCTGCATTTGAATTATCAAGGTCTGTAAAAATGCTAATTAATAAAATTGATTTCAAAAAGAAACCAATAACAGTTTCCTATTCTGGTGGTACTTTTAAGGCAGGCGATTTGATTCTTAAACCTTTTCAAAGTTTTTTGTCAGGGTATTCAATAAAACTAGTCAACCCTATATTTGAACCAGGAATTGGGGCAATTCTATTGGCTTCTAAAGGTTTGGTTGATAAGGAACTTTACAGAAATTTAAAATAGAAAGAGGTAAAATATGCAAAACTCAGTAGAGGAATTGGCAAATATTTGTCAAGAAAATCTTAAAGGTACAAGTTTGAAGGGAATATGTAGCGTATGTTCAAGTCATCCGGGGGTCATTTCTGCTTCTGTAAAACAGAGCCTTGAAGATAATTCTCCACTTTTAATTGAATCAACGTCTAATCAAGTTGATCAGTATGGTGGTTACACAGGTATGAAGCCTTTGGATTTTTTTAATTATGTTTCAGATATTGGAAAAAAATCTGGTCTTGATTCTTCTAAAATTATTCTTGGGGGAGACCATTTAGGGCCAAACCGATGGCAGTCTGAAAAAGCTTCAATAGCTATGGATAAGGCTTGTGTTCTAGTAGAAGAATATGTTAAAGCTGGTTTTAGGAAAATACATTTAGATGCTAGTATGCCCTTAGGTGATGATGGGGGTAAAGTTGATGAAACAACTGTTGCCGAAAGAGCAGCTATTCTTTGCGAAGTGGCTGAAAAAACATGGAAACCAGCTTACAAAGGAGATTGTAAGCCTTATTATGTTATAGGAACAGAAGTTCCCATTCCCGGAGGGATTTTAGTAAGTGGAGAGGATGATAAAATTAGTCCTACTTCTGCTTTAAGAGCTGAAAGTACAAGATTTAAAACTCAAGAGGCTTTTGAAAAACATGGACTAAGTGCTTGGGATAGAGTATTAGCTATGGTTGTTCAACCTGGGGTAGAATATGGAAATAATTGGGTAAGTGTGCTTGATGAAACTAAGTTGAAACCACTTAAGAATGAAGCTGAAAAATATGGGAATTTAGTTTATGAGGCACATTCAACTGATTATCAAACAGAAAATGCTTTAACTGAACTTGTAAAAAATCATTTTGTTATTCTAAAAGTTGGGCCTTGGGTTTCTTTTGCTTATAGAGAAGGTCTTTATGCTTTGGAGATGATGGAAAAAGCTATATATGGGAGATCTGGAAGGAAACTATCAGGGCTTCAAAATGAAATTGAAAAAGTAATGTTAGAAAATGATGGTAGTTGGAGAAAATACTGTGATGGTAAAACTGAAGAGGAATTATATTTACAACGACATTTTGGTTTGAGTGATAGAATAAGATATTATTGGGCTGATAGTAGATTGAAAGAATCTCAGCAAAAGCTGTTTGATAATCTTGCAGATTATAATCTTGGAAAAGAGCTTGGACTTTTTAGTCAATTTGTACCGGGGTTATTGAAAAAACTTGAAGCAAATAAACTTTCATTTCAACATCCTTCAGAAATAGCAGAAGAGTATACTCGAGATGTAATTCGCTGTTATCACAGAGCCACTGGAGTAGATTGTTAATTAATATACAATGCAACCAAGTTTTATTTTTATTCTAGGTGAATTAGTCTTTTCTATGACCTAAATTTAATATCAAAACATTTTATTGACACAAAAATTTGGGAATGTTATAATATTATATTAAATAAATTAATATAAGAAGGAGATTTTTAAATATGCTTAGATTAGATGGTCACATACATATTCAAGATGTAACTGTAGATAATAAAATTATGATGCAACACATGGAAGAAGTTGGTATAAGTGGAGGAATAGTATTGTCTAAACCTCCTTGTTGGTTAGAGGAAAGTAATCTTTCATTTCAACAAAGGGTTGATCAAGTATTATCTTTTTGTGATGGAGAAAAATATTTATTTCCATTTTTCTTTATTGATCCACTTGAAAAGGATGCTCTCAAACAGATTGATTATGCAGTAGAAAATGGAATACGCGGTTTTAAGATTATCTGTGGTAGACATTATCCAAGTCACCCTGATTGCATCGAGACTTGTAAAAAGATTGCAGAAAACGATAAACCTCTCTTATTTCATTCAGGTATTTTATGGGATGGAATAAATAATTCCGGTAATTATAATAAACCAACTGAATTTGAAATATTATTGCAAATTAATAAATTAAAATTTTCTTTAGCACACATTTCATGGCCATGGACAGATGAGTGCATCGCAGTTTATGGTAAATTTAATGAAGCAACAATTCTTGGTAAAAAAACAGCTGCTGAAATGTTTATTGACACTACTCCTGGAACTCCACCGATTTATCGAAAATCTGCTTTGGAGAGGTTGTTGTTAACAGGCTATAATATCAATGATAATGTTATTTTTGGATTAGACAATTATACTGATAGCTATGATGTAAAATGGGCAAAAGAAAACATGGATAGAGATGATAAAATTTATGATGAACTAAATATACCAACTGAGACAAGAAAAAAGATATATTCTGAAAATCTTCTTCGTTTTGTAAACGAAAAATAGTAATTAGATTCATAAAAAATGAGGAAGAAGCTGCAAAAGGGTCTTGGGACAGAAATGATAATTCTTTTTTATAAGTTAGTGATGCTTATTTATTAATTGGTGGAACACTAGAAGATTCTCTAATTTCTAAAGTGTGTGGAATTATTAGGGTTGTTTCAAGTTGATAAAACTGCAAGAAAAGTAAGATTTTTCGAAAGACATCTTAATATTACAGAAACCTTTATTCCAATAGAGGGAGAAGATATTTTTATCTTAGGACTTCCAGATAGTTCAACAGATAAGCCTGATATGTGGTATTTCTTTGCATAAAGGAACCTGGCATTGGCCACCAATTCCAATGGGAGACAGAATTAGACTTACTTTGGTTAGAAAAGGTGCAATTGGTGAGTTAAAAGAAGTTGTAGATATTAAGGACGTTGGACTTGATGATGTAACTTTGTCATTTGTTAAATAATTTCAATTTGAATTGGGCTGTTTTAAAGTAGTTTTAAAGCAGCCCTAGATTTTTAAGTACATAAAGAATAAAATAATGAACTTGTAAGTTAGTCTAAATTTCTATAAAGTTTTAATATTTGGAGGGAAAATATGATTTTATATCCTGTAGTGAAATTACTACCGAATAGGGTAAGACGTAATTATCTTGGTGGGAGAAGTATTGATGAAATGCAAGGAATTTATAATCCATCAGATTCAGATAGACCGGAAGAATGGGTAGGATCTTTAGTTTCTGCTAGAAACTATGGTCTAGAAGAAATAGAAAATGAAGGCTATTCAAAATTTCAAGAGAAGGGAAAACAAGAGTTACTAAAGAATCTAATTGAACAAAATCCAAAGTATTATTTAGGGAAAGCCTATTATGAAAAAAATGGTTTGGATTTTGGTTTTCTTTTTAAGATTCTAGATTCATCAATGCGTTTACATGTTCAAGCTCATCCTACAGCAGAATTTGCTCAAAAATATTTAGACTCAAAATATGGGAAAATGGAATGCTATTACATTCTTAAAGTAAGAGAAGGGTCTGAGGGTTATATAAGACTTGGCTTCCAACATCTTCCTACAAAAAAAGAATGGAAAAGAATTATTGAAGAGCAAGACATTAAAGCAATGGATAGTTGTTTTGAAAAGGTCCCAGTAAAAGAAGGTGAAGTTTGGTATGTTCCAGGAGGAGTTCCTCACGCAATAGGGGAGAATGTAATGGTATTGGAAATAATGGAACCTTCAGATTTAGTTGTTCGCTGTGAATTTGAAAGAAATGGAATAGTAGTACCACCAAAAGCAAGATTTATGGGAAAAGGCTTAGACTTTTGCTTAAATATTTTTGAGTATAAAGAAAGAGATTTAAAGACCATAAGAGAAACCTTTAAAGTGCTACCTGTAACAATAAAAAAGGAATCAAATTATACATTTAATCGACTTATAGATGCATCTATAGCAAAATCATTTTTAGTTTATCATTTAGCTTTAAAAGAAGGTAATTTTAAACTGGAAAAAGGTTCTTCTTTTATGGTGACCTTAGTAGTAAAAGGAGAAGTTAGTATTAACGATGATATTACTCTAACTAAGGGAGAAAGTGCTTTTCTTTCTGCAAGTAGTGGAAATATTAATATTAAAGCTAAACAAAAAGATTGTGAAGTTTGTTTTGTAGCTCCTGTTAATTAAGGGTTATGAAAATTTTTTAGGGATTTTTTCAATTAACAAACAATTGTTTTAATTCCTAGTTTTTTTAGTTTTTCAACATAACTAGGATCTATTCCATCGTCTGTAATTAAATAGTCAATTTTTTCAAGTTTGCCCAAAACAGCAAATTTTGTTTTTTCAATTTTACTTGAATCAGCAAGAAGATAAATCGTTTGAGCTGAATCTATCATAGCCTTTTTTAATGGAATATCTAAAAAACTTGGGAAGGACAATCCAGAGCTTATGGAAAATCCACCAGTTGCTAAAAACAATTTGTCAACAAAAAGGTTTGAGAATATTGAAACTGCTTGAGGGCCTGTTAATGATAAAGTAGGAGCCTTAAATTCTCCACCTGTCATTATTATGTTATTTGTAGGTTCTTTACCTAAAAGTAATGTTAAATTCAAAGCCGGAGTGACAATGTTAAGGTTTTTCCTATCTGCTAAATGTTTGGCCATTTCTGTCGTTGTAGTTCCAGAATCAATAATTATATTGTCACCTGATTTAATAAAGGTAGCAGCTTGTTTTCCAATCCTTGTTTTACATTCCATGTTTGTCTTTCTTTCTAATTGAATGGTTTCAGCGAAAGAAGAATAATTGGCGAGAGAAGCTCCTCCATGGAGTCTATTAACGATACCTTTTTGTTCTAATAATTCAAGATCTTGACGAATGGTTTGTTCTGTTACTTTAAAATTTTCGGCTAAAGATTGAACTCTGCAACTTCCATTTTCTTTCAGAAGCTCAACTATTTCTTCTCTTCTTTGATTGGGAAATAACAAAAGCTTTCCTCCTTTACATTTTCTATTCTTGATTTCCAAATAAGATTGGAATCAAGTAGTAGTTTGTTTTCGTTTGGATGATATTTTATCTTATTTTTACTATTAATACCACAAAAAACATCTTTTTTGCTTATAATCTTACTTCCAATTAAACTAAGAATAGCAGCTCCCATTGTGCTAGCTTCTTTTTGACTGGAAACTTGTATTTCACTATTTGTTATATCTGCAATAATTTGCATTATTACTTTACTGTTTGTTAAACCTCCATCAGCTTTTATTTTACTGATTTTGATTTTCGAATCTTTTTCTAAAGAATGAATTACTTCGTTAACCATAAATGGATAAGCTTCGGCAACTGCTCTTATGATTTTGTTTTTATCTACACCAAAATTTAATCCAAGAAAGGATCCGCTAGCGTGCATCTTCCAAAAAGGAGCACCTATTCCATTTAAACTAGGTATAAATGAGACAGGAAAACTAGAGGGTGTCTTTTCAGTAATTTGGTCAATTTCTTTAAAAGAGGAAACTAAATGTAGTTGATCTTTAATCCAAGTTAATGTTGATCCACAACTGGTAATAATTCCTTCAAGGCCGTAAGAGGTTTCACCTTCCATGTTCCAACATATTGTACTTACCATTCCATTGTTTGAACTTACAAATTCTTTGGTGTTCAATAAAACAGAGGAACCGGTTCCCATTGTGACTTTTAAATCACCTTTTTCAAATAGATGTTCTCCAATACAAGCTGCTTGTGAATCCCCAACAACGCCTGTAATTGAGATTTTATTTGGAAGAATTCCATTGAAATCAGTTCTTCCGAAATTTGAGTCTGAAGGTAATATTTCTGGAAGATTCATTTTTGAAGTTTGAAATAATTTACAAAGTTCTTTGGACCATTTTTTATCTTTTAAGTCAAACAAAAGGGTTCTTGAGGCATTTGTAACATCGGTAAGGTATTTTTCTTTGTTTGTAAGATTATAAATTAACCAAGTGTCAATTGTTCCAAAATATGCATTTTCGTTTTCAATTAAGTTTTTTATAGTTCCATCGTTTTTAATCAACCAAAGCAGTTTTGTTCCAGAGAAATAGGTGTTTAAACGAAGCCCTGTAATATTTTTTATCAAATCTTTTTTTGATTTCAATTCTTCACAAATTCTGCTTGATCGAGTACATTGCCAAGATATAACAGGCGAATAAGGGTTCCCATTTTGATCCCAAATTAAAAAAGATTCTCTTTGGTTGCTTATTCCACAACACGCAATTTCTGTTATTTTGTGGTCTAAGTTTAAAAATTCTTTTATTGTATTTTCAATTGATTTATAAACAGAGTTAATAATTTCTAGAGGGTCTTGTTCAACAAAACCGTTAGCTAACTGTTTTGTTGCTATGTTTTGAGTATTACTACATATTAATTCTAACTTATCTGATACAACACTGGATTTTGTACCACTGGTGCCTTGGTATATTACAATTGAAAAGCTCGACATAACAACTCCTTTCTAAATAAAGTTATTAGTTATTATAGACTCAATTCCTTTACTATCCAAATGAAAATACTTTTTATTTTCATCTGCAGAATTGTTTAATGTAAAAGTTCCTTCTGGTACTCCTAGTCTAAATAGTTTTGCATTGAGGCCATTATCAGCAATTGTTTCTGCAACAATACTTCCAAGTCCCCCGTGAGTTGAGTGTTCTTCAATTGTAAGAACTCTCCCTGTTTTGTTTATTGATTCAATAATTTCTGTTTTGTCTAAAGGCCTTACTGAGCTTATGACAAAAACGTCTGCATCTATTTTATTTTTTAGTTGTTCCAAAGCTGGAAGTAAATCATGAATAGCAGTTCCTAAAACAAATATTGAAAGATCTTTACCTTCTTTTAGTTGAAGTGTTTTTCCAGGGGTAAATTTATAATTAGAAGGACTGATTATTGGAAAAACTCCTGTGTTCATACTGGTATAAGTTGGCCCTTTCTTTTCT
>Ga0172378_10004506_pt1 | contig 13037 bp, 13 predicted proteins | sample GrowelOW332metaG_FD_119755 | JGI IMG/M metagenome (GOLD analysis project Ga0172378, IMG submission 119755) | Groundwater microbial communities from an aquifer near a municipal landfill in Southern Ontario, Canada - Pumphouse #3_1 metaG | ecosystem: Environmental > Aquatic > Deep subsurface >...
CAATATTGGTAATATAAACATCCTCTCTTTTTAAATTAATCGAACTTAAAAGTTCTTCTAATATTTTTCCAGCTCTTCCGCAAAAAGGAATTCCTGTCTCGTCTTCATTTTTTCCAGGAGCTTCTCCGATAAATAAAATTTTACTTTTCAAGTTTCCACAATATATAGTTGGCAAATTTCTTTTTTTACACAAAGAACATTTTTTACACTCTTTAATATCTCTAAATATTTTTCTCACAAAATAGTTATTCTAGCAATTAAAACAATAAAAGTAATTGTTAGAATGATTAAAAGCATGTATAGTGTTGTTTTTCTTAATATCATATTGCTCCTAAAAGATCAGGAAAAAAGATTATAACGATACCCAAAACAATTAGCAAAACTCCTGAAATAAATTTTGCTGCTTTGATATATTTTTCAGACTCTTGAGCTAAATTAAAAGTAAAAACGGTAATCAGGAAAATAACAAAATCATCTAACATGTAAAATATATCATATATTAAAAGATAAAAATAGTATGAAAGAGAAGATAAGTTATATGAAGTTAATATTTTAGTAAAAGCAACAGGAAGCCCAAAAGAACAAACAAGTTCTATAGAGTTAACCCCTACCGCGATAAATATAACTCCTCCTATTATAAAAAATATTGATTTTTCAGAATTTACTATTTCTTGAATTTTTAACAATAACTTCTTTTGATTTTTAGAAAACCAATTTTCATTCTTAGGACTAACTTCGCATAACTTACAAATTACTCCATCAAAATATTCCTTTAGAATAAAAATACCAAAGAAAATAATCAATACTCCCATAATTAGCGTTATAATATCTAAATGAGGTAAAAGTAGAAAAATATTAAGCCAAGAGGCAATAAAAATATAATAAACTATTCCCGAAGTTAAAATAAAAATGCTTCCCAAAAGAATTAATTTCTTTCTACTACCAACACCAATTAAAACCGCTAAAAGAAAAGCTAGGGCAGACATCGCACAAGCATTAAATCCATCTAAAGTACCAAAGATAATAGAAAAAATTAAAGGAGAGGCTTTGTCTAATTTAATGGTTCCTATTAAAGGTATGTCGACTTCTTTTGTTAAATCATTAATTTCAGAATAATTTCCACTCAAATGTTCTCCATTATTAATAACGCCTTCTTCTTCAACAAGAGAATCAATAACGTTCTTTATGTTCGTTTCCGATTTTCCTTCTTCGAAACCAATAAAATAATAATTTTCAATAAAAATTGCCGGAACACCTCCTCGATATTCTTCTTCTACTTGATATTTTTCGTAATATTGTTGCAATAATTCAACAGACTTTCTTTCGGCAATATCAAATTTTTCAACTTTAATATTACTGTCTTGTAAAGAAACTTTACTTAAAAATTCATTTGCGGCTGAACAATGACTACAAGTCTTACTATAAAAAATATTAATATCTACAACATCATCAAAAGTATTAATTTCCGCATGAGCGAAATTAATAAATGAAAAAAATCCTAAAAAAACTAAAAATGGAGTTAAAAATTTATTCATTTTAATTAATTCTTAAAAGTTCAACTTCAAAATACAAATCAGCCTTCTCTGGAATTATTGGAGGATATCCTCCTTCCCCATATGCTAGTTCGTATGGTATGTGAAGTCTTCTAGTTTCCCCCACTTTCATGCCAAGCATTCCTTGTTCCCATCCTTCAATAACTGAATGATTTCCTAAAGTAAATTGAAAAGGAGTCCCTCTATCAACACTTGAGTCAAATTTAGCTCCGTTCTCAAGAGTTCCTGTGTAATGAACTGTTAATGTGTCTCCTACCCTAGAAACATCACCCTCACCTTCTTTTAAAATTTCTATATCTACGTTTTTCATTTCATTTAAATCGTCGTCTACAATGTTTTCCATTTGCAATGAATCAGTAAGAGAAACAGTGCTTTCTTTAGCTCCTATTTGAGAGATAAATTGTACAACAAAATACATCAAAAAGACAAATACGATTATTAATATTATATTTATTATTAAATTACTATTTTTCATTTTACGGAATAAATAAGATTAACACTCACTGTTGCAAAATTATTATTCTCATCAATTAAATTATCTGAATAACCTATCAATTCTCCCAATTCTAAGTTTAACTTTTCGGCAACAACCTTAGCTCCTTTCTCTGCTGAAGTAATAGCTGTAGACTTTGCATTTAAAATAAGTTTATCAAAATCTTTTACTTCAAAAATTAAATCACTTATAGAATTAGCGCCAGCATTAAGTGCTATTTCTAAAATACTATCAACTTTCTCTATTGGCATTTTGACTTTAATAACTTCTTTGACTGTATAAGAAGCAATGACTATATTGTCTCCACTTTTTTGATATTTAGGACTTACTGAATATTCTACGCTAGTTATGTCGCTAACACCTTCTTGTTCGATAGCAGAAGAAACTGTCAGTGTTTTTTTAAAATTTTGAGGAACAACTTCACTCAACAAAACCCCCGAAGTCTCTGTGCTAATATTAACTACTGCAAACTCAGAAAACTCATAAACTGTTGCGCTAGAACTAACACTAATAGTTTTTTCAACTTCGTTTGCTACTTCTTTATTATTATCTGTCAAAAAAAGATTAACAATGTAAAAAGAAATAACTACAAAAAAGATAATGGCAAAAACTAAAGTAATTTTTGTCAAAGGATGTAAATTGTTTTCTTTTTTAAAAACAGGTTTAACTGGAAGTTGATTCTGCTCTTTTTTAGGAAAAGCATTTATTGGATCTGGTCCAACTTGATTATTAAAATTTATGTCGTCCATATATTTTTATATTTAACTAATTATTTCCCCAGGAAGAACTTCTTCTTCTGGCTTTAAAACTATTGGCTTATCTTCTTTTTTAGAAAAAAGCAACATTCCATGACTTTCTACTCCAAAAATTATTTTTGGTGCCAAGTTTAAAATCATAATCACCTCCTTCCCAATCAAATCTTCTGAAGAGTAATATTCTGCAACCCCAGAAACAACGGTTCTTTCTTCTTCTCCAACACTAACCTTTATTTTTAAAAGTTTTTGTGAATCTTCTATTTTTTCAACAGCTATAATTTTTACAACCCTTAAATCAATTTTCTTAAAATCTTCAAATGAAATATTTTCCATACTTTTATATTATATTTTTTTCAATAAATTTTACAAGCCATTATCGTAAACTAAAACTTCTATAAGTTTCTTCAAAAATAGGTCTTGTTGTTTCTAATTCTGCTTCTAATGTATTCAAACTAACAATCGAATATGTATCGTTTACTCCTGGTAAAAATGCCATAGCAACAATATATCCAACCTCTCCCTGAACGGTCTTTAAATAAATAATATGAAAACTTCCCTCATCCTTCTCTTCTAAAATTTCAACACTTTCTGAATTCTCTTCAATGTTTCTTTTTATATATTCAAAATATTGCTCTGATGTTCTTCCCAAGAGACTGTCCTTTACAAAAAATATATAAGATTTAAAAGGATTATCTCCATTATCTTCAGCTTCATTTAAAAATGCTGTTGTTCCTAACTCATTAGTTTCCGTCCATCCGTTAGGAGCTTTAAAAGAATAACCTTGTTCTATGTAATAATTTTTAGTTTCCGCTAAATCAAAAGTATTTCCCAAATAAAAACACACTGCTCCAAAAACTATAATCATTATAAGTAATATAATATTTTTTTTCATAACTTGTTTTGTTTAATTATCTTTACTATAATATAACAATAAGTAGATAAATTTTCAACTAAATGAATAAAAAAATATTATTACTGTTTATTGTCCTATTTTGTTTAACTTTAATCGCCATTCCTTTTTTAAATAAAAAAGAAAAGGTTCCCACAATTGATGAAAAAATAGGAGAAATGTTAATCTTGGGCTTTAGAGGGCTAGAAGTAGATTCTTCTTCAAAAATAATTCAAGACATTAATAAATATAATATCGGGGGGGTTATTCTTTTCGATTATGACGTTCCTACAAAAACCTCGGAAAGAAATATTAAAAGCCCCGAACAAACAAAAAAATTAATTGATAATATAAAAACTTTAACAAATGAAAATTTATTTGTTGCTGTTGATGCGGAAGGAGGTTATGTAAACAGACTGAAAACAAAATACGGTTTTGTTAACATTAAAAGTGCTCTTGAAATGGGAAAAGAAGAAGCTTCTAATACTTTCAACGAAGCTTCTATTCTGGGAGGAGAATTACAAAGTCTAGGATTTAATCTTAATTTCGCTCCTGTGGTTGATGTTAATGTTAATCCTGAAAATCCTGTCATTGGTTATCTTGAAAGATCTTTTTCAGATGATCCGATAGAAGTCTATAATCATGCTAGTTATTTTATTGATGCAATGCATGCATATAATATTACTACCGCTATTAAACATTTTCCTGGACATGGAAGTTCTCAAGACGATAGTCATTTAGGATTAACCGATGTAACTAATACTTACAATAAAGAAACAGAGCTTTTACCATACAAAAAATTAATCGCTGATAATAAGCTAGATATGATAATGACAGCTCACGTAATGAACACAAATATCGATAATGAAAATCCTGCTACCTTGTCTCCTATTTTTCTTCAAAATATTTTAAGAGACGAATTAAGATATAACGGAATTATCGTTTCTGATGATATGCAAATGGGAGCTATTATAGATAATTTTGGTTTTGACGAAGCTATTATCAAAGGAATAAATGCTGGTTGTGATTTACTAATTTTTTCAAACAACAATAGAGAGTATGATGAAGATATCGCTGAAAAAGTAGTTAGTATAATTAAAAAAGCTATAACAGAAAACAAAATCTCGGAAGATCAAATTACTCAATCTTATAACAGAATCATTGAATTAAAGCAAAAATACGGAATATTATAACTTATAAATTCCTGAAATTTCTTTCTCTTCTCCTATTATTTTCTTGATAGTATTAATTTGTTCTTTAGTTGCTTTTTCTCCAGACTCAATAGCTTCGTAAGTTTTTCCTCGAATAACTTTTTGAAATCCTAAAATGCCATAGCCCTCAAAATAAGGATCAATCAAAATATCACTTTTTTGAAGTTCTGCTTCCGATAAATTATGTTGTAAAATACTTATCGATCTTTCTGCCATAGAATAAAAATTTTTTCTTTCATTTGATCCTAATTTATCCTCTATCCTTACGCCTATCAAAACATCTGCCCCTAATTTTTTTAAAGCATTAATTGGTACAGGGGAAGACAATCCTCCATCAGCTAATTCTTTTCCCTTATAGTTAACTAATTCAAAAAGAAAAGGAATCGAGATACTTGCCCTAACTGCTAGCGCAATATCACCCCTTCTAATTTCAACAGCTTCACCCGTGTTGTAATTTGTTGCTACTATAGAAATTGGTATCTCTAAATCTTGTATTTTTTTACCTTCAAAAATATTTTCAAAAAAAGAAGTTATCTTTTTTCCTTTTATAATTCCTCCATTAAAAGAAAAATCAATAAGCGATCTTATTTTATTAAAATCAGTAAGTATCTCTTCTACTTTAGCAGTATTTCTATGTAATGAATAAAGAGCAGCTACTATAGCTCCAGCAGAAGCCCCCGACAGATAATCTATAGGAATATTATTTTCTTCAAACACCCTAAGAACGCCCAGATGAGCATATCCTTTCGCTCCTCCGGAACCCAAAGCTAGCCCAACCTTTTTTCTCTTTTTATTTAACATTAAATAAATTATATCAAAATCAAATACTTTGAGCAACTACATAACCCGTAGTAAAACACATTTGAAGATTATACCCTCCCGACTCTCCATTTAAATCAATAATCTCTCCTGCAAAATACAAGTTTTTAACTAATTTTGATTTTAGAGTTTTAGAATCAATTTCTTTCAAAGAAATTCCTCCTTTCGTAACCATAGCTTTGTCGAAACCTAAAAGTCCAACAACATTCAATTCTATATTTTTTAAATTTTTAACCAATTTTTTTCTTTGCTCTTTTGTAATATTTCTACAAATTTCTTCTTTTTGAATATCAGAAAAATTTAAAATTATAGAAAGTAATTTAAAAGGAACAACTTCGCTTAAAACATTATTAATTGTTTTTTTGAAATTCTTTTCGAATAAAATCATTATTTCTTTTTCCAATTCTTCTATATTTTTTTTAGGAAAAAGATCAATGTAAATCTTATCTTTTGATTTTATTCTCTCGCTTAAATTAAGAATTGTTGGACCACTTATTCCAAAATGAGTAAATAAAACCTCCCCCAAAACTCCTTTTTCTTTATTGAGTCTTATACTAACATCTTGAAGTGTTAACCCTTTCAAAGCAACAACCCATTTTTCTTTTGTTTCAACAGGAGTTAAAGCTGGCTTTAATTCTGTAATACTGTGACCCATTTTTTTAACAAAAGCATATCCATCTCCTGTCGAACCTGTTATTGGATAAGACTTTCCCCCAGTGGCGATTAAAAAATTATTAGCCTGTATTTCTTTTTTATCGGCTAATAAAACTTTCTCTATTTTTTTATCCTTAAAAAGAAAATCTTTAACTTCTGAGTTGGTTAAAATAGTAACCTTATTTTTTTTAAGTTGACTTTTAAAAAAAGCTAATACTTCTTTTGAGTTTTTAACCTGAGGATAAACTTTCCCTTCTTCTATTTCTAACTCCAAACCTCTTTTTCTAAAAAAATCTAAAAGTTCTTCTGTTCCAAAAACAGAAAAAGGAGATAAAAGGAAATCACCATTTTTTCCAAATTTAGAAACAAACTCCCTGTTGGTCAAACCTACATGAGTAAGATTACATCTACCCCCACCTGTTAAAATCAATTTACTTCCAAGGTCGTTATTTTTTTCAATCAAAATAACACTCTTCTCTCTTTCGGCAGAAGCAATTGCTGCCATCATTCCCGCAGGCCCACCTCCAATAATACATAGATCGTATTTAAGCATTGCTTTTAATTTCAATAACGTCTCCGTCTTTAACAACGTACTCTTTACCTTCAGTCCTAATCAATCCCTTTCCTCTTGCCTCTCCAAAAGTTTTTGAATTATACAAGTCTTCCCAATTAATAATTTCTGCCTTTATAAATTTATCTTTGAAGTCGGTATGAATAACTCCTCCAGCATCAGGTGCTAAGGCTCCTTTTTCAAGAGTCCAAGCTCTTGTTTCATCTTCTCCGGTAGTTAAAAAGGTAATAAGACCTAAAACTTCATAACATTTTTCTATTAAAAGATTAAGCTTAGATTCTGGAAGTCCCAATTCTTTTCTTTCTTCATCGCTCAACCCATCAGCATCTATCTCCTCTTTAATATTGATTACTAAATAATTCCAACTTCGTTCTTCGAATTGTTTTTTAATATCAGAACCAACCTCTTCATTACTTCCATTCAAAAGGTAAACTCTTTTTTTAAATGTTAAAAGTTGGTACTGTTTTAAAATTTCTTTTTCTTCTAATGAAAAATCCTGATCAATTAAAACTTTTCCTTCCTCTAAGAATGTTTTTATTTTATTCAATAACTCTAATTCTTTTTCATCCTCTTTTTTAACCCCCGAACGAGTTTTTTTCTGAACCCCTTCAATTCTTTTTTCAACCGTTGAGAGATCTTTTAAGGCCATCTCCATATCTAAAATCTCCTTATCTTTAATAGGGTTAATTTCTTCTCTCGTAGAGGCAATATTTGAATCCTTAAAGCATCTTAATACATAAAGAACAGCATCTACTTCCCTAATATTGGCTAGAAATTGATTACCAAGACCTTCTCCTTTATTAGCCCCCTCAACAAGCCCTGCAATATCAACAAACTCTATTGTGGTATAAATCTTTTTCTTAGAATTCATTAATTCCGCAAGCAAATCAACTCTTCTATCTGGAACAGCTGCAACACCTACGTTAGGATCAATTGTACAAAAAGGATAATTAGCACAATCGACTTGTTTTTTTGTAATGGCCTTAAAGAGTGTAGATTTACCTACATTCGGAAAACCAACAATACCTATATGTAATGACATAGTTTTAACTTATCTTTATTGAAAACAAAAGTCAATCAGAAAGAAGTTCTTTTTCTAATTTTAATTTACTTAAATAGCCACTACTAATCTTATATTCGTGAAGTTTTTTAATTTTTTCTTCTGTTAAATTTTTGGCGATCAAAACATTCTCTTTCGCAAAAACTTCAAGATATCTATTATTAAAAGAAGGCAAAATAGTTATTGGATATAAAAAATTATCCTCTATAATTCTCTCTAACCCCATACCTTCTGGATATTTCCAACCAAGTATAAATATTTTTTTACACTTAGCATACTTAATCGCTCTTTCTGTGAACTTTTCATTTGTTACAATAATATTTTCTATATGATCGTGTTTACTACAAACATCATCCCTCAAAGCAAAACTTTTTAAAACAACATTCACATCAATTCGAGTTCCTGTTTCATTTCTATACTTACACTCTCCTAAAAGATTAATATTTTCTTTTTGAGCAATAAAATCTATTTCATACGAAATACACTTTCCTTCAACAATTTGATTGTTCGAAACTTTATACCCCAAAAATTCATAAACTTCTTTAATAAATTTTTCAAAATAAAAACCTTCTGGCCCAAGCCTCTTAATAGCATATTTTAAATCAAACCTCATAGAAGAAGCCTTTTTTTCTTTAGCTAAAAGATTCTTTATTACTTTATGAATCTCAAAAGTGGACATATTATAATGCCCCTTTCTTTCAATAATATTAGCTATTTTCGTTGCTGTCTCTCTATCGCCTCCCGCCGAAATAATAGAATTATAAACCTTTTTATAAGAAAAAGGTTCTTGTTCTCCAAAAGAATTTAGAACACTATAAGGCATAATTATCGATTATCTCCGCTTCCTTGAAGCTGATCTCTTTGTTTTCTTGATTGTAATTTTTCTAAATTAGCCAAAGCAACAGACTCCAAATCAACATTTAATTCTTTTGCCAAATTGGCTACATACCACAAAACATCTCCAAGCTCTTTAATTGTTTCAATCTTTTTTTCTTCGGAAACAACTCCACCATCATCTCTAATCACTTTCTTAATTTTTTCAGCAACCTCTCCCGCCTCTCCAACAAGTCCTAAGGTTGGATATATAAAATTATGATCCTTGTCAGGATAAATTGCTGTCTCTCTTGCTTTTTCTTGATATTCATTAAATTCCATATTTTTTATTTTTTAACTTTTTTATTTCTCTTTCTTGATTTTTTAATTTGTTTTTTCGAACAAGCATACATCAAAACCAATAAAAGAACTATTAATCCATAAGTGATTAAAGTTCTTTCAACAGAACCAAAAACTAATTCTTTTTCTGTAATTAAAATAACTTTTTTACTTTCTTCACTTAATCCATTCTCAGAAATAGTAGTAAAATACAAATCGTACAACCCTGGTTTTAATTTTTCGGTTGTATAAACAAAATTTCCATCGTCTGAAATTTGAATTAATTCTCCAAAATCATAATTATCTCCAGAAATAGAAACGTATACTTTATCAACAGAATTATCTACATATCCTAGAATAAAAATTTCATTAGTCCCTAAAACAGCAGCAGAAAAATGAGGAGGCTCTATCCTTTCAACTTCTAGATTAATATCTTTTTCTGTAAAATTTCCAGCTCTATCATAAGCCTTCACTTTAATAAAATATTTTCCTCCACCAATCTCGGAAAATAAAAACATGTTATCCGTAACTATATAATTCTTATCAGAAACAATTACTTCGTATTTTTCCACCTGAGATAATTCATCAGTAGAAGTAAATTCTAGCCTATCATCTTTTTCAATGATTTTAAATTCTGTTGGAGCTTGAGTATCAATCATAATCTTCTTATTTTCAATAGAACTCCAGCCATTATCACCAAAATATCTTATATGAAAATACCAAACACCATCATTTAATGCAATTTGTTTTTGGGTAAGATTGTCATACTCGACTGAAGGATAAGCTTCTTCGTTCTGATCGATCAATATCTTTACTTTTTGAGCATCTTCTGGAAGTGTCCAACTCAATTCAACATTCTTGTTTGAATACCAGATATCTGAATTAGGATGACTAGAAGAAATAACGTTAAATAAACTATTGTTAAAAGAAACCATTTCTTCTAAGTTATAGAGCATATCATTCTCTGCAAGAACAACCCCCGCCTCAATACTCAACTTCAAATCATCTAAACTATTTTTTGTAAAAAAAACATTGAAAAGATTATCACTTTGAGAGTTTGAATCAAAAATGCCACTAAAAGCTATTTTCCCTTGATCTGCCAAGTATGGATAAACCGTCCAATCAGCAATCATTGAATCATCTGTTGAGACGTCTAAAAATTTATAAGCTTCGGGGTCAAAAACAATTACCCCCTCTATCGCTTCTAAAGAAGTAGACTCTTTATCAATCCCAATCTTGATTTCAGAGACTTTTCCCGTCGGCTGATTATAATTTAAAGAGAAAGCATCAGCCTTTAATAAAGGAAAGAAGATAAAAACTAATAATAAGAGAAGAAGATTGGTTTTTTTCATAATTTTTTATTATTTAAACTTAAAATAATTTAATTTACCTGCCTTGACGACAGAGTCTTTTTTAATTTTAACAATTTTTAAATTAATATCAAATATTTTTTCTCCATCAATAGAAATAGCCCCCCCTTCAAACAATTTTCTTACTTCACTTTTTGACTTGTTTAAAAGTTTGTGAAGAATTTCAAGTAAAGTTGCTTCTTGGTCAAAATCTTCTATATTAATATCTATATAATGAATATCTTCTAACTTCCTTTTCTGAAATTTGTTTTCAAAATCATTTTGAGCATCTTCTGCTAATTCTTTAGAATGATAACTAGAAACTATATTGAAAGCAATTTTCTTCTTAATATCCATTGGATTTTTTTCTTTGTTCTCAAATTGTTTTTTAAGAACATCTTTTTCTTCTTCTGAAAATGAAGTTGCTAAGTCTAAGTATTCCTCAATTAAACTATCTGGAATAGACATTGTTTTTCCATACATATCAACAGGATCATCAGTTAGTCCAATATAATTTTTCAAAGACTTACTCATCTTATTAACACCATCCAATCCTCTTAAAAGCGGTGTGCAAATAACAACTTGTGGGTCTTGTTCGTATTTCTCTTGTAAATATCTTCCTACTAAAAGATTAAAAAGTTGATCTTGTCCTCCTATCTCAACATCCGCCTTAATAGAAACAGAATCATATCCTTGAATTAAAGGATAAATAATCTCGTGCATAGAAATAGAATTTCCTTTTTCAAACCTTTCTTTAAAATCATTTCTATCCATTATTTGTTGAACCGTATATTTAGAAAGTAAAGAAATAAAATCATTAATCTTCATTTGATTAAGCCATTCCGAATTTTTTCTTACTTCGATTTTTGAAATATCTAAAACTTTTCCTAATTGATTAATATATGTTTTTGAATTTTTTTCTATCTCTTCAGCTGAAAGCTCGGGCCTGGTTTTATCTTTTCCTGTTGGATCTCCTATTTTGGCTGTAAAATCACCAATAATAATTATCACCTTATGTCCAAGATCTTGAAGCTCTTTTACTTTTCTTAATGGAACAGCGTGTCCCAAATGAAGATCTGGAGAAGTTGGATCAAATCCCATCTTAATATTTAAAACCTTGCCACTTTTTAATTTTTTTTCAAATTCTCCTTCTGGCAAATTAACTTCTAAATTTTTCAATACATTTTCCATATAACTTATTTTATCACAAAAGATAATTTTGTAAAAGTCCCCAAACAAAAAAACTCTAATGAGAGTTCCTTCTAAGTTACTATCTTTAATGTTTTTTCCATCCTTCTTATGTCGGCCAACAATTTTGACCTATCTTTGTTAAATAAAACAAGATTACAAACAAACTTACCTCCATTTTTAGCAAACTTACAAGATTCACCAATCTTTCTAGCAATATGTAAATAATAAAAAGATTCTAGTTCTTGTACTTTCTTAACACCTTTAATTGCTTTTAATTTGCCTTCTTTTTTGGCGTAAAGTAAGAAAACCGCTGTGTGTCCCTTAATCTTCTTTGGAATAATGGGTTTTTGAGAGATTCTAATTAAAACATCATTAACTGCATGATTAATTCCGTAAGATAATTGATACATTAAATGTCTATAACCCCCAACACGAGGACCAATTTCAATTATTTTCCAACCTTCTTCCGTTCTCATAAGCTCTATATGTACTGATACACATCTAAGCCCCAAGGCGTGCACTCCTTTTCTGGCAACCTCTTGAGCTTTTTCGCTAGAATTTTTTTCTACTTTAGCTGGAATAATTCTTTGATAACCAAAAAAATCATCAAAACCAATCTGCTTTCCCGTCTTAACTTTTACTAAAGGACAAAAGTATACTTTTCCCTTTGAGGTAACATAACCATCAATAGAAAACATCTCTCCTTCCATAAACTGTTCCACTAAAAGTTGAGGGTCTTTTTTTCTATCGTTCTCTTTATATATTTTTCTAATTTTTTTGAAAGCTTCTTTTAAAGTTTTTTCAAGTTCTTCTTCGTAATAACAAGGACTAACCATTAAACTAGAAGCTAAACCAGAAGGCTTAACCACAAGAGGAAAACCAACCTTTTCTTTTATCGCTTGCATTGTTTCACGAGAAAGTTCTTTAACGATATAAAACTTAGGTGTAATTTTTTTATCATAAGCATTAAACCTCTTTCTCATCATAGTCTTTTGAATAGACCAATCTAAAGATTCTGAAGTTGGTGTTTTAAGATAAGGGACATTTGGAACTAATTTAGAAAAAGAATCAATATTAATTTCACTACGACAAGTTACCCCTAAAAGTTCTTTTTGGTAAGGAAGTAAGGCTTTTTGAATTTTAATTGGATCACTAAAATCACAAGAAAGATAAATAATATCATCTGGGTATACTTTCTCCTCTGCTCCCCCTATTTCTATTCTTCGAGTATCACGGATAATAGCTAATCTAAATTTTTTGTTATGCTTTTTACCATAATTAGCAAGATCTTTTCTGAATGTCTGCAATTCATCCGGCATATTGTCTGGGATATCATTCAC
>Ga0172378_10004507_pt1 | contig 13035 bp, 9 predicted proteins | sample GrowelOW332metaG_FD_119755 | JGI IMG/M metagenome (GOLD analysis project Ga0172378, IMG submission 119755) | Groundwater microbial communities from an aquifer near a municipal landfill in Southern Ontario, Canada - Pumphouse #3_1 metaG | ecosystem: Environmental > Aquatic > Deep subsurface >...
CAATTGAGAGCTGATAAGCTTGCACGTGATATCATCTTAACATCTATTCAAAGACTTGCAACAGAAGTAAGTGGCGATGCTACGATTGCTTCCGTAAGTTTACCAAGTGATGAAATGAAGGGACGTATTATTGGAAGAGAAGGAAGAAATATAAGAACGCTGGAAACCTTAACAGGTGTTGATGTCATTATTGATGATACTCCTGAAGCTGTTGTTATATCCTGTTTTGATCCAGTAAGAAAAGAAATTGCACGTGTAGCACTTGAAAGGCTTGTTCAAGATGGAAGGATTCATCCTTCACGTATTGAAGAAGTTGTGAATAAAGTAGCAAAAGAAGTAGACCGTACAATAGCCGATGAAGGTGAAAAGATTGTATTCGATATGGGTATCCATAACATGAGCCAAGAAATGATTCGAGCTCTTGGACGATTACACTTTAGAACCAGTTATGGCCAAAATGTACTTCAACATAGTAGAGAAGTAGCTGTTCTTTCAGGTATGATTGCAAGTGAAGTTGGTGCTGATCCAGAAGTGGCTAAGCGAGCAGGTTTATTGCATGATATTGGTAAAGGTACTGAAACTGAAAGTGAAGCAAACCATGCAGAAGTTGGTGCTGAACAAGCAAAGAGACTTGGAGAAGATCCTGTTATTGTGAATGCTATTTTAGCTCACCATAATGATGTTGAACCAAAGAGTACTGAAGCTGTTATTGTTCAGATTGCTGATGCAATTAGTGCTGCAAGACCTGGGGCTCGAAGAGAAACTCTTGATAACTATATTAAGAGACTTGAAAGTCTTGAAAGTATTGCAGAAAGCTTTGATGGTGTTGATAAGGCATTTGCTGTTCAGGCAGGTCGTGAATTGAGAATCTTAGTTAATAATGAAAATGTTAATGACGAAGGTACGAAACAACTTGCAAGAGATATTGCTAAGCGAATTGAAGCTGAACTTCGTTATCCTGGTAGAATTAAAGTTACTATTATCAGGGAAACAAGAGTTATTGAATACGCAAGATAGTAAAATTTCTAATTAACGGGAGAAATCATCTGAACAAAAGGTGAGGACTCCCTTATTTTATTTAAGGATGTGAAGAATGGCAGATGGAAACATCATCACAGCATTAATGCTCGGAGATGTATGTGGACAACCTGGTATGAGAGCACTGTTTACAGGGCTGGGCCAGTTGATAAAAGATTACCACAGTGACTTCGTAATTGTGAATGGCGAGAATGCAGCGGCAGGTTTTGGTCTGAATGAAGAGCAAAAAAGGCAACTTTATACACTTGGTGTCGATGTCATTACCAGTGGTAATCATATTTGGCAACAGGAAGATTTAACACAATCTCTTATCAATGATCCAAATCTTTTACGACCACTTAATTATGCCCCAAAAGTAATTGGACATGGAACAACCGTTGTGGAAAAGAAAGGTAAGAAAATTGCTGTAATGAATCTTCAAGGACGTGTCACACTTCCTGCTACTGATTGTCCTTTTCGTATCGGTGCTGAAGCGGTACGTGATTTAAAGAAAAAAACGCATGTAATCCTTGTAGATTTTCATGCAGAAAGTCCTGAAGAAAAAAAATCATTGGCTTTTTATTTGGATGGAAGTGTCAGTGCTGTCGTTGGAACGCACACACACGTCCAGACAGCCGATGAATTGATTCTTCCTCAAGGTACTGGGTATATCACTGACTTAGGTCTGTGTGGCCCGAGTGAGAGTGTTATAGGCTCTGATCCTGCAATCTCTATAGAGAAGCAAAAGACACAGATGCCTTTGCGAACAAAAATTGCCGATAGTGCTCCTATGATTTGTGGCGTTTGCCTTAAGATTAATAGTGCTACGGGAAAATGTATTTCAATTGAAAGAATAAAAAGGAAGTTTTCATTCTAATGAGTGTTAAGAAGATTCCATTACTGAAAAAGTTAAAAGAAGAATATCCTGAATATAGTAAAGATCAACTGACAGCCTATGTAGCCTGTAAGAATGTGATGATCAATGGAGAACTTGTCACCGAGCCAAAGTGTAAAGTACTTGAAGATAGTGATGTCTCTTTTACTTTTGATAAATTTGTGTCTCGTGGTGGATTAAAGCTGGAAGGTGCACTTGATGCTTTTGGTATTGATGTGCATGACCTCGTGATGCTTGATGCAGGATCTTCAACCGGTGGTTTTACCGATTGCCTCTTGCAGAGTGGTGCAAAATTTGTCCATGCAGTTGACGTTGGATATAACCAACTCCATTGGAAGTTACGCACTGATCCACGAGTTGCCGTATATGAAAAGACCAATATTATGAATGTTGAGCATTTGGATCCAAAACCACAAGGAAGTGTGTGTGATCTCTCTTTTCGCTCAGTAAAAGGTGCAGCATCACATATATTAGAACTCTGTGGAGATACCTTCCTCCTGTGTTTGGTAAAGCCTCAATTTGAACTTCCTCGTTGGGAAGAAAGTTTTAATGGCGTTATAACAAATCCTGTTCTTCTTCGAGATACGATGGAACATGTTTATGATTATCTCTTTGAAGATGGTATTGGTATTCATAATATGATTATGAGTCCAATCAAGGGCAGGAAAGGTAATACTGAATTTATGGCCCTCTTGAAAAAAGAAAAGGGATTAAGTAAGGAAGATTTCTTCCTTTTGTATGATAATTTGGTAAAATAAATTTTGCATTGCACATAAAAAAAAGACATGGAGGAGACTCTGTGTCTTTTATTTTTCAGTTTTGTACGGAATACCCTCAATCATTAACGTAAAAGCATTTCCCTTTTGCAAGGTATCTGCTGTTGCTTGTAACTGTTGAAAGGCTTTGGTTAAATCGGGACTTGTAAGAATATCTTTTGATACATCAAGGTAGGTAATTCCCTTAGCTATACTTATACCTCTCAGTGTTGTTCCCTCTGGAATATATGAAAAAGATAAATTTTTAATTGCTTCTTTTGTTGGACCTGCTAATAGGGCCATAAATGTCCCATGATTAAAGTCTACACCAGCAATTGGTGTCGTTTGATAGTGTTCTAGGGTATCATTAATGGTATAGAAATAGACTTGATAGCTCGAATTTGTTTGTCCAGCCTTGGTTTCTTTGTGTTGCTGAATGAGCGTAATAATACCTGATTCTTTCACCGTCTGATGAACGTGAGGGTAAAAGATTAGTATTTCGAGTCCGGTGATAATAAGAAAAAAGATGAGAAATTTGAACCATTTCTGAGGAGCTTTACGCGCATTAAATGGTTTGTTATTTGTCTTATTCTGTCTTGTATTGTCTTGATGTGTTATTTCGTTACCAGCATCATAGTCATCATAATTCAAAGTACAGATCCTTCTTTTTATTCAAGGTGAATTATCACGCAACCCCTATATTTGTTCACTCTGAATAAAAGTATATAGTCCGTTGTACTCCCTGTCTATGAGGCAAAAGATAAACCTCTCTGGGCACATCGCCTCGGTATAATAGATTCGTATTTTCCTTTATGTGCATTCACTCTTTATGCAATCTATTCCCTTGTAATGATGTGTCATTTTGATGTTTCCTTATCGCTTTGAGCTTTACAATAGCATGTTTTAAACGTAAACTAAATGTATGAGAATACTTAAGGGAATTGCAGCAGCAAGCGGAATTGCATCGGGAAAAGCCTTGCTTTTTCTTCATACATCGTTTAATGCACAGAAAGAGAAGATTAAACCATCTGAAATTGAAAAAGAACTTCAAAAACTCGATTCTGCAGTCACAGAAGCTGTGAAAGAACTTGATGGTATTACTGCTACATTGAGTAAAGGTGAACAGCTCGATATTTTAGAAACTCATAAAATTATGTTACAAGATCCAGGGTATCTTGGAGAAATTCAAGATGCTATTCGTATAAGAAATCTGAATGCAGCATGGGCTGTAGAAAGTGTCACGGCTTCTCTTATTGCAACATTAGAAGCAAGTGATGATGCTATTATCATCGAACGAGTTGCAGACTTTAGTGATATTGGTCAAAAACTCCTGGGAGAATTACTGGGAAAGAAAAGACCAAGTCTTGGAAGTTTAACGGAAGATGTTATCTTAGTCTCTGATCAATTAGTACCTTCAGAAATGCTTTCAATGGATAAGAAACACATTAAAGCTATTGCACTTGATACCGGTGGAAGAACCAGTCATGTCGCAATTTTTGCTCGTTCGTTTGGAATTCCAACGGTCCTTGGTCTTAATAGTGCTTCACGAAAACTCAAGAATGGCGATCATGTTATTCTTGATGGAAATACCGGATTGTTCTATATCCGTCCTGAGTGGAGAACTGATGACGAGTATCAGAAGAAAATGGTTGATTGGGATAAATATCTCACAGAACTGAGTTCCGTTGCTTCGCTTCCTTCTGTCTCTCCTGATGGGAGAACATATGAGATGAAAGCGAATATTGAAACGGTTGATGAAGCTGCTTTGGCCATAAAGAATGGAGCAAATGGTATTGGTCTTTTTAGAAGTGAATCTTTGTATCTTGGCAGTAAAGGTTTGCCAAGTGAAGAATATCAATTTCAAACATATAAAGAGGTTCTTTCTGCTATGGGTGGACGACCTGTTACCATTCGAACAATGGATATAGGTGGTGATAAAGCCGTAAGTGGTATGGGTGTGAATGAAGAAAACCCAATCCTTGGCTGGAGGGCTGTGCGTTTTTGCTTAGAAAGAAAAGATATTTTCCGTGTGCAATTACGTGCTTTACTCAGAGCCTCGGCTTTTGGTAAGTTACATATTATGTTCCCTATGATCAGTGGCATTGATGAGTTGGAACGAGTTCTTCTGCTTTTTGAGCAGGTGAAAGATGAACTGAGAAATAGCAAAATACCTTTTGATGAAGACTTAAAGGTTGGCACAATGATTGAAGTGCCTTCTGCTGCATTGTGTTCAGATATTCTTGCAAAAAAAGTGGATTTCTTTTCTATCGGTACCAATGATTTAATTCAATATACCATCGCGGTAGATAGAGGAAATGAAAAAATTGCCTATCTGTATCAACCCTTCCATCCCGGAGTTTTACGCTTGATTAAAATGGTCATTGATAATGCTCATGAAGCAGGTATTCCGATTGGAATGTGTGGGGAAATGGCAAGTGACCCAATGGCAACGATTCTTCTTGCAGGCCTCGGTTTAGATGAATTTAGTATGAGTCCTTCAAGTCTTTTGGAAGTAAGGAGATTACTGAGAAATCATACCTATGCAGAAGCAAAGAAAATCGCAGAAGATGTATTAAAATTGTCATCTTCAAACGTAATTACTAGTTACTTGAAAAATTTCATGAACAAATCCTAGTATAGCTTGTACTTACTTTGATTTCTCCTTGACATAAAGAGTTAAGTACTTGTATTATCTGCTACGCGGCCAAAACTCTGGACTGGATAATAATCGACAGCCTCAAATACAGGCAATCCATCTAGGGATATTTAAAAAAGGACTTTTCCTTTCCATATAATGGTTTTCTGGAGATAAGCAATGAGTGAAGAAACTAACAAGAAAAAGCTGCCCGTGGTAGCAATAATAGGTAGACCAAACGTAGGTAAGTCTACTCTATTCAATAGGTTACTCGGCAAGCGTCTTGCAATAACAGACCCAACACCAGGAGTAACAAGAGATCCTATTCCCTCCGATTGTTTAATTGGTGGTAATTTTATTACCCTCGTAGACAGCGGTGGTATTAAATTAGAAATGGAAGGTCTTGACAGTCAAGTAAGTGAAAAGAGTTTGGCCCTTTTAGAAAAGAGTGACTTAATTCTCTTTATGATGGATTGTATGGAAGTAACGGCTGAAGATGAAGTACTTCTTAAGAAATTAAGACGATATGATGACAAGGTTGTTCTTGTTGTTAACAAAATAGATACACCAGCTAGAGAAGATCTTATTTGGGAATTCTATGGCTTTGGTTATCAGAGAGTTGTCGGCATTAGTGCTGCACATGGACTTGGTTTTGAAGAACTTGAAGCAATGATTCTTGGTCTCTTAGATCTTGATGAAACGTTTGAAGTTCCTGATAGACCTTCAACGGTTAAAGTTGCGGTATTAGGTAAACCAAATACCGGAAAATCAACTTTAACAAACCTTCTTGTTGGAAGTGATCTATCTATTGTCAGTAACATTGCTGGAACAACACGAGATGTTGTGAGAGGAACGTTCTCTTATAAAGGTACCGATTTCTCCATTCTCGATACGGCTGGTATCAGACGTAAGAGTAAAGTTGGTGAAGATGTTGAATACTATTCAGTAAACAGAGCAATTAAAACCATTGATGAAGCAGATGTTGTTTTATTGATGATTGATGGTAAAGAAGGCCTCTCTGATCAAGATAAGAAGATTGCTTCTTTAATCGTGAGAAAGGGTAAGGGTATCATTCAGGTACTCAATAAAATTGACAAACTTGATGGAATTGAAAATGAACTTGAAGCAAGACAAGATCGCATGCGTTACTTGTTCCCTGTTTTAGCTTTCTCTCCAATTTGTGCAATCAGTGCACTTCAAGGTGATAAAATTGGTCCTCTTCTCGATACCGTATGGTCTGTTTGGAAACAACTCAATAAGAGAGCAACCACAGCTGTAATCAACGAAGCACTGAAAGATTGGGGCGCAAAGTACACACCACCTCGAGGTTCAGAAGGTCACTACAAAGTACTCTATGGTACTCAGGTATGTGTTACCCCTGTTCGTTTCCTCTTTTTCGTTAACAGAATTAAGGGATTCCCTCAGGTATATATTAAGTATTTGACAAACTGTATTCGACGTGATCTCGGTTTTCCTAATATTCCTATTGAAGTAAGTTTAAGGGAAAGACAGCGAAATAAGAGTTTGAATGAAAAGGGTGATAAGCCAATTCTTGCAAAAGTATATGGTACTCGTAAAGATGCTGCGAAAAAGAATACTGGTGGTAAAGCTGTTGCGAAGAGCAAGAGAACCAAACCAGGTAATAAGGCGGCTATGGGTAAGGCTATTGAAAAGGCTAAACTCAAAGATCAATACAGAAAAAAAAGAAGTAAGAAGAAATAATGGGATATTTAAGTGACCACAACATCAAGGCTGTTTGCCTTGATGTTGACGGGACTCTTTATCCTCGATGGATGATGAACCTGTTTCTCAGTTTATCCGCCTTTCCTCATTTGTCTATTGGCCTCCGTTACAACGGAGTAAGAAAGGCATATCGAAGGGAACAAGATAAATTACCCCCAAAAAGCTCAGACCGAGCGGGGTTATTGGAGAAACAGGCTTTATTGTTTTTAGAGGGAAAGGGAAGTCCTGACCAAGTAAAAAAAATGGAGAAACGAGTAGATAGACAATTCTATGCTGCGTGGAGAAGAAGTTTCAAACATGTGAAGGCATACCCTCATATGGTTCAAACTTTGCGTGAACTCAAGAAAAAAGGGCTTATCATAACGGTAATAAGTGATTTTCCTCTCGAATGCAAGCTAAAAACATTGAAAATAGACTCTATTGTAGATTATGCTGTGAGTAGTGAGGATACTGGATTTCTCAAGCCTTCAGTTGTTCCTTTTTTATATATGACTGAATTAATGGGTGTAAAACCAGAGAATTGCTTGTATTGCGGAGATAGCTACGATAAAGATGTTCTTGGTTCCAAAAATGCAGGGATGCATTCTTTACTACTCACTAAAAAGACGAAGAGGACTTTGTTCCCCGAAGCCGATTTAATTTGTAGTGATTGGTATGATGTTTATGAACGTTTGCTAAAATAGGGGAGAAAAATTTTGCTAGCTACATTATTATTACCACTTTGTTTGTTTGGGATTTCAATAATTTTTACATTGCTTTTAACCAATTCGAAAAGAAAAAAGGATATAAATAATCCGAATGTTCGAAAAATGTTGGAGCAAGTTAAAATTAATATGTCTTCATCTGAAGATTCTTTAAACGATACAGTAGCTAAAGCAGAAGAAAGACTGAATAATCAGAAAAGCCAAGCGTATAAGATTATGAGTGAACTCGATCATCGTATTGAAGTGTTAGAAAATGATAATGCTGAATTGCAAAGTCTTCAAAAAGCACTCAATGAATATCGAAGTAAACTCATTCAGCTGAATCGCTCTAGCGATGAAGCTCATGGCTGGGCTCTCAAAGTGCAAGAAGAGGGAAAAAAGATTGAAGAAATTAAAGATTTAATCGATGCCCATTCTGAAAAAGTAACTGAGATTATTCAAAATAATAATAAAGCACAAGAACAGCAAAAAGAAAAATATGACGAACTTGTAACGAGCATGAAAGATGAGATGCTCTCTGTTTCCTCTCAGATTCATCAAATGAGTAGTGAAGCATTAGCAAGTATCGAACAGAAAATCGCTGAATTTCATGATGAAAAAGAAGAGACAGCCTTACTTCAAAATAAAATTGAAGATTTGAAGAAGACCGTATACAACCTGAAAGATGAGACGGATACCTACATTGATACCTCAGTGAAGAATTTTACGGCACTTTCCGATCAAATTATTCAAGAAAGTAAGAGTACTCTTGATGAAACAAAAGAATCTATTTGTTTGAAAACAGCAGAAGAAATGGAAAAGCTTTCAACCGAAAAGACTGAAGCAAAAATAAAAGAAATTGATGATTCTGTTGAAGTGTGGTTAGAAAAATTGGATGGCTATTACAAAGAGATGGCTGAAAATATTCATACCTATACCGAAAATTTGTATGAAAATAAAGAACAATTTACTCTTGAAATAGAAACCATTAAAGCCACTGCAACACATGAGCTTTCTCAACTAGGTGACGATTTAGATCAAGCCAAAGAAAAAGTGAGCAATGAAGTTGCCTTATCAATGGAAAAACACTATGCCTTGATTGCTCAATTAGAAGATTTAGACAAAAATCAATCAATTCAAGCTCAAAAAAATGCCGATAAAAAGGCTGAACAGCTACGAAGAGAAGAAAATCTTATTAAAAAAAGAGAAGAACTCAATGCTGAAGAAGATCGTAAGATTCAAACAGCTTCAGATTTACTTGCCAAACAAGAAGCGGAAAAAAAGAAAATTGAAAAGCCTGTTGGCTTGAAACGAGCTGAAACTGAATGGCAAAAAGCTGATGCAGAAAAATTAGCAAAAGTCGAAACAGAAAAGCAACGTACCATCAAAAAAGCTGAAGAAGAATGGCAAAAAGCTGAAAATGAAAAGCTGGTAAAAGAAAATACGATAAAAGAAGAAGCTGAAAAATCTGAAGTCCTCAGAGCGGAAGCTCTTAAGGCTGAAGCAACTGACGTGGCTGAAACAACTGATGCGGTTGAAACAACTGATAAACCTGAAGAAACAATTGAATCAGTTCCTTTAAAAAATGCAGAAGAAGAACGTCAAAAAGAAGAAGAAAAAAATATAAAAAATGAAGAAAAAGTAGCAGAAACTGAAAAAGCTGAAAAAACTTCTGAAACAAATAGAGAAAGTGAAGAAAAAAAAGAAAAGGATTTAATTCAAAAAGAAGAAGTTGAACGACAAAAAGCAAAGAAAGAAGCTATTGATGCCGAAAAACAAGACACCCCAAAAGATGTTCAACCAATGAAAAAGGTTGAAGGGGAATTTGATACCACCGGTGCGGGTTTCTTTAATTTATATCATAGTTACGGTAAAACTGAAGGAAAGATTCAGAAACGAACCGAAGAAACTCCTGAGGAAATTAAAGAGAAACTGTTTAAACCTGGATCAATCATAGGTGCTCAATTAAAAGAAGTTCAAGAAGAAAAGAAAAAAGAAACTGAAGGGAAAAGTAAAAAAGATACGGAACACTTTAGTGGAACTGTTTCTGATTCTGATTTTTGGTTTGATGAAAGTGATGAAGAAGAAGTCATTAATTTTGATGATGACGATGATGAAAAGTAAAAAAAATTGCAAAGAGACGAGAATTTGAATGCTCTGAAGCGATAAATGGGGGTAACTTGAGTAAAAATCAGGTTACCCTTCTTAATTGTTATAATTATGGGTTGACGATACCACCATTCCCTTAGTATTTTTAGTTTGCATCATGAGCAAACCCATGGTGTTTATTAATGTACTTTTAAAATATAAAACCTTTAAACAGAGACGGAAGGTAGGAGTGATAGAGAATGAGTGAAGAAGTTGAAGATAAAAAAGACAACGCTTCAAAGACTGTTGAAGTAGAAATCGAAAATAAAGATGCTACCTCGACAGCTGATACAACTGAAACAACTACTGCAGGTTTACAAGAAGCTGCAACAGAACCAGTTGATGCTGAGAGCACTGAAGATGCAACTGACTTCAAGAAATTTAAAAAGAAGAACAAGAAGAAAGAATCTAAAGAAGCGAAGGCTCTTGAAAAAAAAGATATGGAAATTGACGCATTAAAAGAGCAACTTGCAACCTTAGCAAAAGACAATGCAAGTTTGAAAGATCAAATGCTTCGTAATCAGGCAGATCTTCAGAATTTCAGAAGAAGACTTGTCAAAGATAAAGAAGATGCAGTTAAATATGCAAATGTATCATTAATTGAAGATCTTCTTCAGCCTTTAGATGATTTTGAAAGAGCTTTACAGGCTTCAGAAGCAACCAAAGACTTTACCCTTATTCATGATGGGGTTGCCATGGTGAATGATAAAATGCTCTCAATTCTTGAAAAAAATTGGGGCTTAAAGAAAATGGAATGTGTGGGAGAAGAATTTGATCCTTCAAAACATGAAGCATATATGATGGAACAAGACGAAAAATATAAAGAAGAAACCGTTATTCAAGAGCTTGGATCTGGATATATGTTACATGATAGAGTAATTCGTCCTGCAAAAGTTAAAGTTGGTAAGCCTCTTTGATTGACGATAGATTAAAAGATTATTACTTTAAGTACAGATAATAAAAAACAAACTTAGAAATAGAGTTCAGGAGATATGAGATATGGCAAGGATTATTGGAATTGATTTAGGCACCACAAATAGTTGTGTTGCAGTAATGGAAGGGAATGAACCTAAGGTAATTGCAAACTCCGAAGGACAGAGAACTACTCCTTCCGTAGTTGGTTATACCGCTAAGGGTGATCGTTTAGTAGGTCAACCTGCTAAAAACCAGATTGTAACAAACGCAGAAAACACTGTTTTCTCAATTAAGCGTTTCATGGGACGTCAGTACAAAGAAGTACCATCAGAATTGTCCATGATTCCTTATAAAGTTACTGCCGGTGCTAATGGCGAAATTAAAGTTGATATTAGAGGAAAGGCTTATTCACCTCAGGAAATTTCAGCTGCTGTACTTCAGAAAATGAAGAAAACTGCAGAAGATTATCTTGGTGAACCTGTAACAGAAGCGGTTATTACCGTACCTGCTTACTTTAATGACTCACAGAGACAAGCTACAAAAGATGCTGGTAAAATTGCTGGTCTTAATGTAAAGAGAATCGTTAACGAACCAACAGCTGCTGCATTAGCATATGGTTTTGGTAAAGATACTTCAAAAGAAGAAAAGATTGCTGTTTACGATTTCGGTGGTGGTACATTTGATATTTCAATTCTCGAACTTGGTGATGGTGTTTTCGAAGTAAAATCTACAAACGGTGACACACACCTTGGTGGTGATAATATTGACCAAGTCATCATTCAGTGGATGATTGATGAATTCAAGAAAGAAAATGGTGTTGATTTGAAACAAGATAAGATGGCTCTACAGAGATTAAAAGAAGCTGCTGAAAAAGCTAAGATTGAACTTTCTAACTCAACAAACACTGATATTAACCTCCCATTTATTACCGCAGATGCAACTGGTCCTAAGCACTTACAGATGTCTTTGACTCGTGCAAAATTCGAACAGATGATTGCACCTCTTGTAGAAAGATCAAAAGGACCTTGTCTCAAGGCAATTAAAGATGCTGGTTTAACCGCAGCAGATATTGATGAAGTTATCCTTGTTGGTGGTTCATCACGTATCCCTTGTGTTCAAGCTGCAGTAAAAGAAGTATTTGGTAAAGAACCTCATAAGGGTGTAAACCCAGACGAAGTTGTTGCTATGGGTGCTTCTATTCAAGGTGGTATTCTTGGTGGTGATGTAAAAGATGTTCTTCTTCTTGATGTTACTCCACTATCTCTTGGTATTGAAACATTAGGTGGTGTATGTACTCGTTTAATCGAACGTAATACAACAATCCCAACACGTAAGTCACAGATTTTCTCCACTGCAGCTGATAGTCAGACAGCAGTAAGCATCCATGTATTACAGGGTGAAAGAGAAATGGCAGCTCAGAACAGAACACTTGGTACATTTGACCTTGTTGGTATTCCTGCAGCTCCACGTGGCGTACCTCAGATTGAAGTAACATTCGATATTGATGCAAACGGTATCGTTCATGTATCAGCTAAGGATCTTGGTACCGGTAAGGAACAGAAGATTCGAATTGAAACTTCATCAGGTCTTTCTGATGCTGATATTGATAAGATGGTCAAAGATGCTGAAGCACATGCTGAAGAAGATAAGAATGAAAGAGCTAAGATTGATGCTCGTAACGAAGGTGATAGCCTCATGTATTCAACAGAGAAGTCTCTCAAAGAATATGGTGATAAGGTTGGAGCTGAAGATAAGGCAAAGATTGAATCTACTCTTGCAGAATTAAAGACAACTTTAGCAGATACAAATGCATCAGCTGAAGAAATCAAGGCAAAGAGTGAAGCATTACAACAGGCTTCATATAAGCTTGCTGAAGAAATCTATAAGAACACCAATCCTCAGGGTGGCGCTGCAGGTGCAGCTGGCGCAGGTCCTCAAGCAGGTCCTGATGCAGGTTCACAGGCTGGTCCTCAGAGTGGTGCATCTGCAGGTTCTTCTCAGAAGAATCCAGCAGACGGTGCAGAAGATGCTGACTTTGAAGTTGTTGACTAATCGAAAGATATTTTAAGAAAAACACATCATGCCAGACAGCTGGTGTGATGTGTTTTCTATTCTTAAATTATAAGATAAAATGAGTTAATCTCGATGAACTCAAGGAATAAATATCGTGGCAAAACGTGATTATTATGAAGTATTAGGCGTAGAAAAGACTGCAACGCCGGCTGAAATTAAAAAAGCTTATCG
>Ga0172378_10004508_pt1 | contig 13035 bp, 12 predicted proteins | sample GrowelOW332metaG_FD_119755 | JGI IMG/M metagenome (GOLD analysis project Ga0172378, IMG submission 119755) | Groundwater microbial communities from an aquifer near a municipal landfill in Southern Ontario, Canada - Pumphouse #3_1 metaG | ecosystem: Environmental > Aquatic > Deep subsurface >...
CATCCTGGATGCATTGGGAATGTCGATCGGGTTTGCCTTGGGTATTACCTTGATCGCTCTCATTCGTGAACTGTTCGGCTCAGGGACCATTACCTTGTTTCCTGTTGGAACCTTCGGTGGTGTTATCAACATTCCCTGGTTCTATGACAATCCGATCCGTGTTCTGTCACTCGCCCCTGGTGCATTATTGCTTATGGGTTTCTTGAAGGCTTTCTTCGACTGGAACACCTCACGAAAGAAGGATAGGTAAGATGAGCTACATTGCAATACTACTCACATTCATTTTTATCAATAACTTCATTCTTGTGCAGTTCTTGGGCTTGTGTCCGTTCATCGGTGTCTCCAAGAACAGCGAGAATGCCATCGGTATGGGTGCTTCGGTTACCTTCGTGACCACGGTAGCCTCAGTGGTTACTTGGGCTATTTACTACTTTTTGTTGGTACCTTTCAATTTGCAGTACCTGCAGACGTTGACCTTCATTTTGGTCATCGCCAGCTTGGTACAGCTGCTTGAGATGGTGATACAGAAGATCAGCCCTGCTTTGTATAAGGCACTGGGAATATATCTTCCTCTCATTACCACAAACTGTGCAGTGCTTGGTATCGCAATAATCAACATCTCCAATACCTATAATGTGATGGAAGCCTTTACGGCAGGTCTGGCAGCAGGTCTTGGATTCACCCTTGCTATTGTGTTGATGAGCAATATTCGTGAACGTCTTGATCTACAACCGGTACGCAGAGCGTATCGCGGCATGCCTATTGCTTTCATCAGTGCAGGTTTGATGGCCTTGGCATTCATGGCCTTCGACAAGTCCTTGATCACCAACCTGCATCTCGTATAAGGGGGGAGCTGTGAATATTCTCTTTGCAATTATTGTGGTAGCCGTCCTTGGCGGCATATTTGGATTCGGCCTCTCGTATGCGGAAAAGAAACTTGCAATCAAGAAGGATCCGAGAATACTCGCCCTTGAACCCCTTATGCCCGGTGCCAACTGTGGTGTCTGTGGGTATGCTGGATGCAATGCGTATGCGGCAGCGGTTGCTTTGGGCGAAGCCGAAATTGGCTTGTGCAGCCCCGGTGGTTCTTCCTTGGTGGCCAAAATGGCTGAAATCATGGGAACAAAGATTGAAGCCGGCGGCGATACTCGCCGTAAGGTTGCCCACGTCATGTGCAAGGGTAACACTGAATTTACGGTAAAGGATTACAACTACGAAGGACTTCTTGACTGTAATGCTGCGTCCTTGTTGTTTGCAGGAGATAATAACTGCAAGAGCGGATGTATGCATTTGGGCAGTTGTATAAAAGTTTGTCCTGTTGGGGCTATCTCCAAGGATAAGGATGGGTATATCATAGTTGATGAAAAACTTTGCATCAGCTGTGAGAAGTGCGTCGCAATCTGTCCGAATGGGGTCATGCAGATGATCTATGAGGATAGTGAATATGTAATCGACTGCAATAGTCATGAGCCGGGTGGAAAGGTTCGAAAACAATGTACGGTTGGATGTATAGGATGTAAGATTTGTGAAACCAAGTATCCCGAATCCGGATGCAAAGTCGATCGATTCCTTTCTACCTTTGATCAAACGCTCCCGCATGGCCAAATAGAAGAGGCTGCCCAGGCGTGTCCGACCAAAATAATCATTAAGCGGTAAGGGATGAAAGTACTGATAGGTGCCTATAGTCAACTTAGCCAAGGTGTTCCAGTGCCCGCATTCGAGCGGGCACTTGCTACTGTATTCAAGCCTCTTCTTACACTTATGCACCATACAGAGGGTTCATCCCTGCAACTTTCACTGGGTGTACCGGTGCTGGAGTGGCTGGAGTTGACTCAACAGCCGGTTAACCTTTTGCTTGCCGATCTTGCCAGAAGCGGCAAGGTTGAGCTTTTGACCGGCTCCTATCACCAAACCATTCTCAGCCTGCTCTCCCCGAAGGACCGTTCCAACCAGATTGAACTTACTACAACCTATCTGCGTAAGCGATATGGTCAGCGTTCAAAAACCTTGTTCTGTTATGCACAGGCATTCAATCCTCAGTATATCAATACGATGAATTTGTGTTGTGTTGACAACTTGGTTATTTCTTCCTACGACTGCGATAAGCCGAAGCAAGAGTTTTCCGAGCCTTTTTCCATGCAGGAGATGGGCAAGTCCATTTCAATTTTTCCAACCAGTACGGCGATCAATGCCCTTGTATATAATTATGCACGCAAAGAAATCAGTTTTGGAAATCTATTGGACCAAATACAGTCTGTTTTTGATAGGAAACCCGCTTTTCTTATGGCAATGATCAATCTGGACCAACTGATGCAGGGTGGCATCAATGAGGAACAGACAACAGAGTTGTTCCGATTGCTGATGAACTACGGGCCTGAAACTATCGAAGAAGTGCATACCTTGGAAGCTATTCCGAAGAAAGGGTATTTACAGGCAGGGTGGTATGGCTTTGATTCAATAAAAACCAATCTTTGCTGCATCAATGACCTGTTTGTGAAAGATGAAAGCTTTGCCTATCTGTATGGCAGGTATACCTCGCTGGTTGAGTGCGCCCGCACCTACAAGAAAGACAAAGATGTTCGAAAGCGCCTTGAGCAATTGATTCAGAAAGTCTCTACAGGAACGGTGTATCTGTGTGATGCAAATGCATCCATGCTTCGAAGTTCAGTAAGAAAGTTATTCTGGCGATATATCAGCGAAGCTGACAGCATCCTCTCATCATTGAAGGACTATTCCTATCCCGTTGTTACTGATTTTGACCATGACGAACTTGATGAGTATTTGGTTATCGGCAAGTACTTGAGTTGTGTGGTTGATTCCAAAGGGGGAAGTCTTGCTGAGTTGACGTATCTGCCTTCACTGTATAACTATGGTGATGGCCTATCTCCCTTGCAAGGGTTCGGCAGCAGCAAGAATAATCAGCATCCTTCCATCGCTGGAAAGAAACAACGCCTGTTCAGTGATGTGTTTCTTTCCTCTGAGGCAATATTGGATGAATACTCGAAGGTACAGGAGCATCACTGTCTGGATATGAGTTCGACTGTATACAACCTTTGTGTTCTTGATCGCAGGAATACCGAATACCGTGCGGTGGCCTGTACCGGTGAATCAGATATCATCGGAGGGGAGTTGGAGATTTCCAAACATTTCAAGCTCCGACAGAATACTGTGTTGCTCGATGTCACCTTGTCCAACCTGAGTGACCATCCTGTCAGCTTTTTGTATGGTTGTGAAATACCTCTCTCCATTGCATCCCTAAAAAGTCCGATTTCTTTCCTTCAGCTCGAAAATAAGAAGAATGTACAGCATGATGAAGCTGAGATTATCTTAAAGCAAGTGAAATCAATTCGGATGTTTGATGAACCGAACAGTACTTCCCTTACATTGGTTGCTGATACCCGCTTTACCTTACTCAAAGAAGACTATACTATTGAAATTGCCACCGTCCTCGGCGAGGAACAACTGTATCAACATACGTTGTTCATGACTTCTTGGCCCATCCAATTGGAGAGCGGAGCGGAGAAAAAAATTACCCTTGGACTCAGGGTGGAACGAAAATAACCATCTCAAGGAGTGAGCCCATGTATTTCCAGAATAAATCTATGTTTGAAAGTGTAAAAGAAGAAGCCTATACCGTATGGAGGCGTCTTTGACCCGGATAAGATGCTCTCTGAAATCCAGAAACTGGAAACAAAAACACTAGAGGCAGGCTTTTGGGATGACCGAAAGGGTGCTGAACAACTGTTTGCACAACTCAATGGTCTCAAGGATTCCTACTATCCCTGGAAAGAGTTGATTGATTCTATTGGTGATATGGCTGAGCTTATGGAAATCTATGCTGATGAACCGGATAACCCGGAGGAAGAGGCACAGATCGACGCCCAGATCACCCAATTGAAAGAACAATACGGCCAACTTAAGCTGAAGACCCTGCTCGATGGCAAGTTTGACAAGAACGACTGTTTCTTGACCATTCATGCTGGAGCGGGAGGAAATGAAGCCAGTGACTGGGCCAATATGTTGATGCGCATGTACCTTAGGTATTGCGAGCGAAACGGATTCAAGAGCGAAGTCCTCGATCTGTTGGAGGACGAAGGTGGTATTAAGAGTGCCACTATCAGGGTCTCGGGTCCGTATAGTTTTGGGTATCTGAAGGGCGAGGCAGGCGTACACCGCCTTGTCCGAATTAGTCCTTTTGACTCGCAAAAGCGCCGACATACCTCATTTACCAGTGTCTATGCATCACCTGTCATCGATGACACCATTGAAATTGACTTGAAACCCGAGGATTACCGCCTCGATACCTACCGGGCGGGCGGTGCCGGCGGCCAGCATGTCAATAAGACCGACAGTGCCGTACGTATCACCCACTATGAATCCGGTATTGTCGTTCAATGCCAGAATGAACGCAGTCAGGTTATGAACAAGGACGTTGCCTTCAAGATGCTTAAAAGCCGACTCTATGAGTATTATCGTGAGCTGAAGGAAAAAGAACATCAGAAGGACGCTATTGAGAAGAAAGAAATTACGTGGGGAAGCCAGATACGCTCCTATGTGTTTCAGCCCTATACCATGGTCAAAGACCATAGGACAAGCGTGACCGTAGGTAACATCCAAGCAGTCATGGATGGGGAGATCGGGGATTTCATTGAAGGCTATCTCCAATGGGCCCAAAAGGAGGAGTAGCTTATGGCCAGGCGCTATGCCTTGCTGACACTCCTTATGCTAACCGTTTTTCCCCTTGTTGTAGTTGCAGCGGCAAGTCCAACCTTTCGGGTTGGTCTTGTTGCGCTTGACCCGAAGCTTGAAGGCCTCTCAGATGTTGTAGAAACTGCAGCAAGAACCTATGGCAAATCTATCTTTCTTGATGCACAACGCAAACAAGCCGTATTCGAACAACAAGAGTCCTCGTTGCTCAAGGCTGATGCACTACAGTTGCACGGTGCATACCAAGATCAAGATGCCAAGAAATTAGCTTCAATTGCAAAGAATGAACAAACTTACCCCGATGAGATCCCAGAAAATATTGTATGTGAATATTCCATCGAAGCCTACGATGGTGATGTCTCGTTGTTGCTTCGTTTTGATGAAGAGGCCTTGGCCTGGTACAAAGAAAGACAACAGTACGATGCTCTATTTCTTTTACAGTCTCAGAACTTAGGTGATTTTGAACGGGTGAGAATCGAATTCGTTTCCACATCCAGGACAGTGGTGCTCGATCGACTGGTGCAATACGGTGCCTATCAGAGCCTTGTCCAAGAATTGGAGGCACAAATTTTCAAGGTGATGGCAGCCCCTACACTGAGCGCTTTGGTATTTGAAAAGGGGATTGCTTCCTTTTCCATTCTGGTGGATGGAGCAAAGATTCCTGTCGATTCATCCCCACTATTTCTTGAAAGCGGTAACCATGACCTTAGTATCTCAGCTGCTGGCTACACAAATCAGAATCTTTCGGTGAGGTTGGAACCCGGCGAGATTCGGCGGATGACGTTTGCATTAACCAAGGTGCAGCATCCAGATTTGTACATTCAGGGAAGAAGCGGCTCTGTGACTTGGTTTGTTGACGGAAAAGAGAGAGGGACAAGCCTTTGCATTTCGCTTGCCGATCCTACGTATCCATTGGTTCTCACGGGAACCAAAAAAGGATTCTCGAACCGTATACTCCAGCTTGACAAACCAACCCGCTCCTTGACGGTACAGCTCAAAAACGAGCTTCTCTCTGACGAAGTACTCTTGCTTGACAGTCAGAAGGACTTTTATAAACGGTTGAGAAATACTATCTTATTGTTTGGAGCCTATGTGGGTTGTGCCTCTTTGTCAAAGATGTACGATACCTCAAATGCCCTCTGGCAGGTGGGCCTGGTGGGAACCAGCTCGATTGCACTTGTCTCTTCGGTCGCCTTGGTTATGGAACTTGCTTCATATGCATCCCGAGCAGACTCGGGCATGTAAATTGTAATTAGGAGTTATATATGCTGAAAGGATTTGGAGCGAAACTAAAAGCGCTCTTTGGAATGAATACCTTTGATGAAAATTATTTTGAAATGCTTGAGGACTTCCTTATCGAAGGAGATTTGGGTGCAAAGCTTGCCATGGATATTACCTCAGAGGTGCGAAAGCTTGCCAAAAGTGAGAAAACCAAGACGCAGAAGGATTTGCAATTGCTGGTTAAGCGTCTGCTTGCAGACAAAATTCGAACCTTCGATGAAAATCTCGATCCTAAAAGTCTGACGGTTTTCCTCATCCTTGGGGTGAACGGGGTTGGGAAGACCACCTCCATAGCCAAGCTAGCCAAGTACTACCAGAATCAAGGCAAGCAAGTGTTGCTTGCTGCAGCAGATACTTTCCGTGCCGCAGCCATCGACCAGTTGGAAGTTCATGCCCAGCGGCTTGGATGTAGAATCGTCAAACAGAAAAGCGGCAGTGACCCCGGCTCAGTGGTCTTTGACGCCATTACCTCAGCCCAGGCCAAAGGCGAGAATCTCATTCTTGTCGATACTGCAGGAAGGATGCACAACAAGGAAAACCTGCTGCGTGAGCTCTCCAAAATTGATAAAATTGTCAAGGGTAGGGGAATTGACGATGTCCATTACAAGAAGTTTTTGGTTATCGACTCTACAACCGGGCAGAATGGCATCAGCCAGGCTGAACTATTCAACCAAGCAGTAAAGCTCGACGCCTTGATCCTCACCAAATATGATAGTCTTGCCAAAGGCGGAGCCTTGGTACAAATCGGCGAGAAGCAGGACATCCCCATCGCCTTTGTCGGGACCGGAGAAACATACAAGGATATCCATCTCTTTGACAAGGATGAATTCTTGGATACCTTGGTGGGGCTTACCGAATAAGATGAAACGTCTACTGCTCGCTTGCGCCATACTCTTGTGTCTTGGCAGTCTTATTGCTGGAAGTCTACGGCTTTCCAACAGTATCGGCCAAGACAGGGGTGTCTGGACAGGCGAGGGTGCATTCCGTTTGGCCCTGCTGCCAAATCAGACCCAGCTGTATGGACCCGATGGTTTGGTGTGGACAAAGCAGACGTTCGATGAGGAAGGCCGTCAGGTACAGGTTACGCGCTATGCAGATGGAAAACCTGACTTGGTCGAGGTGTATCAGGATGGTCTCTTGATGCAGATGCAATCGGGTTCGGCTGTTGTGTATTACCATTACGCAACCGATGGCCTTCTCTCGCAGCTGACTACGTTGATTGGTGGACAGCTTGAGAGTGCCAGAATCTATAGCTACGCCGGTGGGTCTCTGTCATCAATCCTTACGGTTACCCCTGGGCAAAGCAATCTGCGTACCTTTGGGATGCTCAAGGAACTTGCTTACTTTTCCTTCTATGATCAGGATGGCGGGCAGCTGTTTACCACTCTGGATAATGGGAGAACAATTGCCGAGTACTGGGTAGGGGAGGAAAAAGCGGAAGAAATTTCGGTTGTCACCTACGAGGATGGCAGTTTCTCCCTCATCAGAAAAAAACCTGAGGGTGAAATCCTGGAACGGTACGACGCCCAAGGATTGTTGGTTTCTTCCAAAACTCCTTCCTATCTCACTGAATACCGGTATAATGAAAGTCGAGACCTCACTGAGCAACGAATTACGGAAATGGATGGTAGGGTGATGATCAAGATGTACGAGAGTGGGTCCCTTGTTTCAGCGATTGAGGAGATACAGGGCCAGAGCGTGAAGCATACCCGATACAATGAAGATGGAAGCAGTATACAGACTCTCTATAGTGAGGGGAAACCGTATGCTGACATCACGTATGCTGTTGATGGAAAGCGCGTTCTTTCCATCGTCTATTATTGACATGCGAGTACTGCTGCTCCTTTGCACCCGCTATGCCTTCTCCAAACAGAACCGGCATCGGGGAACCAGTATTAGAATAACTATCGGCCTTGCTCTTTGCCTGTTCGCAATCATTGCAGTTTTATCATTCATGCAGGCACTGCAACGCGATCAATTTGAGGATATCAGGACATTTGAATCCTTTGACGTACAAGTTGCACTTGCGACGAATGATGAGGACAAAGCCTTTCAGGCTGCATTGGAGATAGAAGGGCTGGAATCAGTGGACGCAGCTTTTATCTATGCCGACATCCCCGTCATTACCCAAGCCGCCGACGGCAGCACAATAGCCGGACGAATTCGAGGCCTTGAGGCAGAGGGTAGGCTTCTTTCCCAGCTGAACAGTTACCGTGGCGAGCTTTTTGTACCAGGCATGCTTGCTTCTTCTTACTCAAACAGCCGTACTCACGGCCTTAAGGATGAGATAAAGGTGACGTTGCTGAAGAAAGGCAGGCAGGCCACTGTAATTCCAAGTCAACGAAGCATGGTAATCGGTTCGCTGTACTACACCTCCAGTTATGATTTCGACCATTCTACCTTCCTCTGTGATGTAGAGACCTTGCTTTCGTTGAATCCTGATGTCCCGCTTAAAGTGGGAATTTTCACTTCAGGCGATGTGCTTGAGGTAAAAAGGCAGATAGCAGATCTGGGCTATGCCGACGTTGCTACCTATAAAGAGGTGAATGCTTCCTTATATGGTGCCATGGAACTTGAGCAAAAAATGATGACCCTTATGCTGTTTTTGATGGTAATTGTCGTGCTTGTGCATATCAGAAGCAGCAGCAGACGTCTGTTGCTTGCTAAACAGCGGGAGATAGCGATGCTTCGTTCCATGGGTTTGACCAAGCAGAAAGTCCAAGCGTTGTTCATCCTGCAATCGTTGTTGGTTACCCTCATCGGTTGCGTGTTAGGTCTGCTTGTGTCCTACACGGCGGTAGCATTCTATCCGATGCTTTCGCAGCTGGTGTATCAATCCATGGGTGTGCATCTCATTCTTGAAATCAGAACCTACGAAGTGGTTATTTTGGTAGTCTCAATCCTGGTTTTCAGCGTATTGGCGTCGCTGCAAGGGACGCATAGAATTCTGAAAGCCGATATTATGGAGATGTTTGCGCATGATGAAGTCAGCTGAAGTATTGACGCTACAACAGGTCTCAAAAAGTTTTCCTGCAACCTTGAGGGGCGGCCAGCCGATCCAGATTCTTGAGCAGGTGGATCTCTGTCTCTGTCAATCTACCAGTATTGCCATTACCGGGCGAAGTGGAAGCGGAAAATCTACCCTTTTACAAATCAGTGCAGGCTTGCTCTCATGCGATGGCGGGCACGTGTTGTTTGAAGGCCGGCAACTTTCTGATTTGGATGATGCGAAGCTGAGTATGTTGCGCTGTAAGCGGATGGGATTCATTTTTCAGAGCAGTTTGTTGCTCGACGATTTCAATGCCTTGGAGAACGTCCAGATTCCTGCCATGATTGCTGGATATTCCGAGAAAGAAGCCCAAAAACGTGCCTTGAAGTTGCTGCAGACGGTAGGTCTTGAAGACCGACTCTATCACACCAGCGATCAGTTATCCGGTGGTGAGCGGCAGAGGGTCGCTATTGCTCGAGCATTGGTGAATGAGCCTGCGGTCATTTTTGCCGATGAGCCTACCGGCTCTTTGGATGAACGAAATGCTCAGTTGGTGGAGGATTTGCTTCTTGACCTTGTTTCAAAGCGCAAACTCTCTCTCATGCTTATCACCCATAACAATGCATTTGCGAGCCGGTGTGACATAGTGTACCACCTGCATAACCGAAATCTGGAGGTGGACGCTTGAAAGGTTCTCTCCTACACCTCATGGTATCCAGAAAACTAGGGTATCGAGGAAGCCGAGCAGCAAAAAAACGAATACTTTTCAATGTCCTACTCATCAGTTTGGTCGTTGCTTCCTTGGTGTTTGCCCAGATATTTGTCGTGTCTATGAGCCGCGGCATAGCCGACAAGTACGCACTCTTGGGAAATGGCCATCTGCAGCTGCATGAAAAGCCGGGTCTTGAGCTTGCTCCCATCGAGGGACTGCTCGATACCCAGTTGGTAGCACAAAGCTTTGCTCTGATTTACAGCCCGGAAGCAAACAAAATGGTACGACTCAAAGGGGTAGGCCCTTCCTATTTCAATGCTATGCGTCTTTCCCAACTCACGATGGGAGAGCAAGAGAACATCGAAACAACCAATCTCCCGCAAATCCTGCTCAGTACAACCTTGGCTGAATCACTGGGCGTGGGTATCTCGGACCGGGTAGCCCTCATGCTCGTCAATCAAAGTAGTATCCGTCCGCAATTGTGTGTGATTCGCAATCTCTATGACTCCGGCTACCAGGAACTTGATGCAAACTTAGTCTTTTGTGATTACGATCTCATGCACAGACTCTTTGCCGGGAAAGAAGAAACCTACTATGAGTTGCTGGTGGAACAGACTCTGACTGAAACCATCAAGCAGCATCTTGCCCTCGAAGGGTATATGGTAACCTCCTGGGATGAGGAGAACTACAGCGTATCTACGAATCTCAATACGAGTCGGCAGGCTGTGCTTGGGGTAATGATGGTGGTGGCCATACTCTGCGGGTATTTCATCAGTGAACTCTCCCGGGAGTTGGTGGAGGATGACAAGCACAAAATCGCAATGCTTACGCTGTTAGGGGCCAGAAAAGTGTTCATCCGAAACGTATATTTCTCAACAGTTATGCTGGTTACTCTTATTTCGGTCATAGCGGGAACGGTGTTGGGTATCGTGCTGGCAAGCAACCTCGGCCCGATTCTCGCCTATGTAGCAGAGAAGTCGATCCCCTCCCTTTCCTATTATCTGCTGGATTTTTCCATAGTCATTCCCCCGAAGGATATTCTCACCATTATTCTGGTATTGGTCGGTGTAAGCATGGCTTCAGTGCAGTGGAGTCTCAGAAGGGTGAAGGTAATTGAACCACTTTCCTGTACACACTTTGACTAAGTGTGGTTTTCAGCTATACTGACTGCATGAATTTTGAAGTATTTGTTCTGGGGACCAGCGGCATGATGCCTCTTCCCAATAGGTATCTTACCAGTGCTATGGTTCGCCGGGATGGGGAACTCTTTCTCTTCGATTGTGGAGAGGGGACCCAGGTTTCGTTGAAGATGTTGAATCTCAAATGGAAGAAGATCCATTCCATATTCATCAGTCATATGCATGCCGACCATGTCACCGGACTTCCAGGGATCCTGATGCTTTCAAGCCAGGTCGACCGAAATGAACCCTTGACTATTTACGGCCCTGCAAGACTGAAGGAGTATATCGATGCCAATCGACGTATTCTGGATATGTATATCAACTATGAAATTGTTGTGAAGGTTGCAGAGAGCGGCGTTATCCTCGAGACTGATGATTTCACCATTTCTGCCTTCCCTTTGCATCACACAAAACCTTGTGTGGGATATGTAATGCAGGAGAAAGATCGTCCGGGGGAATTTCATCCCGAGCAGGCCCAACAGTTGGGAGTTCCCATGGGACCGATGTGGGGAAAACTGCAAAAAGGACTTTCGGTTACCCTGGGCGACGGAACGATCATAGAAAGCCATCAGGTGATCGGACCGAAGCGGGAAGGACGGAAATTCAGTTATGTCACCGATTCCGTGTATCTTCCTTCAATTGCTGAGCATGTAAAAAAGAGTGATCTCTTACTCTGCGAAGGCATGTTTACTGCCGATATGGCTGAGACGGCCTATGAGAAGAAGCACATGACAGCCGATCAAGCTGCCCGTATTGCCAAGGAAGCTGAGGTTGCGCAGCTCGGCTTGTTGCATTACAGCCCCCGATACAGCGACCGCGAGCTAAAATACTTGCTCAAGGATGCAAAAAAAGTCTTTGGTCCGACAATCCTGACCAAAGACCGTATGTGTTTTGATATTCCGTTGAAAGACTAGTCTTCCTGGATGTTGCAGGCAGCTTCCGCTTCATGAAGCAACTGCCTGCTGTCAATCATTCTTCCATTGCGCGAAGCAAACCCAATTTGCAGTGAAGAGCCCGAGAACTCCTTCTTGCAACTTTCAATCATGCCAAGCGTAAAGGAACGAGATTCATCTGCATTGTAGAAGGGAAGGACCATGGCAATTTTCCCTCCTTCCAGAGAAAAGCTATAGGCTAATTCCCCGCTCAGCATCATCAATTTGTTTGCGATCAAGGAAGCGGGACCTTCAGTTACTTCTATCAGGACCAAGGTCAGGTCGTAATCCATATCCTTCGAATTATCCAGTTCTACAGAAAGAATCGTATCGAAGTCAGTTTTATAGACGATTTCCTCAACAATGGGCATAACCGGTTTCTCAACCGCTGCAACCTTCTGAACTACTGGTTCCTCTTCACTACGAACTACAGCCTTAGGAGCTTCTTGTACGCTGAATACAGGCTGGATTGGCTTTATCGGGTCTATTTCAAGCTTCTCTTCTTGTATATCAGATGATTGCATTCTTTCTTGGATAGGTTCAACTTTTTGTTGACCGAATGCGAGCTGCTCACTATGTAAATGGGAAGGGTCGTCATTGGGTAGCTTGTAAAATGGTTTGTCATAGGCATTCGGTGGCAGCTTGTCCACCTGATCTGCATAATCCTCGTCCCTGCGCCTGGCAACCATGACACCGATCTCAATCATTACCAGTCCGATGAGAAGTGGGAAAAGTTTGACGAGCATGCCGTACAGCAACTCTTGATTGATGTCGTACAGCGGAAGGAGAAATCTCGATGCCAGATAGAGGACTGCAAGCAAAAGAAAAACGGTAAGAAACAAGCTCAATATGATTTGCCGTCCATAGTGTTTGTTTTCAGACATCGCAACCTCCAAGCAAACTTTACACCTATACTATAGCTATAGTATCATAATTATTATAGAGGTTGAAGGATTGCATGACAAGAAAATTTCCGTTGATATTCACTTTGAGCCTAGGTATTTCCTTCCCTCTGCTGCTTTCAGTCTTAGGGAAAGGCGGGTTTTTCCATAATCAGGCTTTACGTAGCGAGATAGAGCGACTGCGGTATTCACAACAGGTTCTCTCCTTGCAGGTGGATTCCTTGCAAGAGCAACGAGAACTCATGGGAGGGCGGGACGCTCTTCGGGATGCCGCATTCAAATATGGCTACCAGACTGAGGGGGAACAAGTATTTTATTTTGAAAATGGAGG
>Ga0172378_10004510_pt1 | contig 13035 bp, 11 predicted proteins | sample GrowelOW332metaG_FD_119755 | JGI IMG/M metagenome (GOLD analysis project Ga0172378, IMG submission 119755) | Groundwater microbial communities from an aquifer near a municipal landfill in Southern Ontario, Canada - Pumphouse #3_1 metaG | ecosystem: Environmental > Aquatic > Deep subsurface >...
GTATGCTCAATTTGCACAAAAAGCAAAACAAAAGCAATTCCCCAAAGAATGAAAATGGTTTGTCGATCAAGCCTTGTCCATATAAAAACCGATAATAATGCCTTGATGGCTTTTGCTGTTGCTTTGTCAAATTAAAGCTGAAATTACTGAGGAAGTCTTGTAATTATGCGGCAGAATTTTTAACAGGCGGCTGAATCAATATAGTATTGGTTTCAGCCGCTTGTTTTTGTGTGCTAAATCATATAGTATTTAAGGAGAGACGACAAAACGAACTATTTCAGGCGTCAAATTATAAAAGAAAAGAGTGGTAGCGTGGAAGCAACACAACATAAAAGATCAAAAGGGCTTATTGCAGTAGGAATTGTGCTTGTTCTTATTATTGGTGGTTTGGCAGGGTATTTTCTTTATTACAAGAAAACACCGACGTATTCATTTGAGTTGATTCGTGAATCAATGGAAAAACATGATTGGGAAACCTTCAATGCCCATGTTGATACTGACAGTGTATTATCATCCGGGTTTGATGCTCTTTTTGAAGCGAGTATGTCGAACAACGAAATTGATGAAAATACTAAGAAAATGGCTAGTGGGTTTGCTAAAATGCTTAAACCGACAATTATATTGGCGCTTAAAGATGATATAAAGAAATTTATTGAGACGGGATCAGCAGGTTCTGATGTGCAGGGGGATACTACAAAAAACAAAAAAAATAAGAATGCTAGTGTTGAAGGTCTGAAAAAAAGTACAGATTTAAAAGATACAAAATTTAAGGGGATTGCTTACACTAAAAAAGCAGATAAGGGTATTGCGACTGTAGGCATTATTTTGACAGATAACGATCTAGGGAAAGATTTTACGCTGGATATAAAAATGCGTCAATTAAAGGATGGTACATGGCAAATTATTGAGCTGTCCAACTTGAAAGAATATATAAAAGAAGTTGAACAGGCAAGAAATGCTAAGGCGGCAGAACTTAATCAGCCGATGTAAAAACAAATGCTTTTACATTGTTTAACAGAGAAAATGCTAATTTATTTCATTTCGGATAGAGTGTTGCTTTTGCTATCTACTACCTTATGAGACGCTTACTGGGAGCTGGGTTGACATACAAAAATCATTGGTTTAAAATAAAGATAAAGATGAAATTTTTTTCCTATAAGATGATATTGGGATGATATATCATACTAAAAACTAAGGATGTTTTATAAATGATTATTGTAAACAATTTATCGGCAATGCAGACCATGCATCAATTGGATCAGAATACAAAAAAGGCTGCTGGCTTTGCCAAGCAGCTTTCTTCTGGTGAGCGGATCAATAGCGCAGGTGACGGAGCATCAGAATATGCAATTTCAGAAAAGATGAAGATCGAAATTCGTACGTTTACACAATGCAGTGATAATGCTAAAAATGGGATAAGCATGATTGACAGTGCTTCTGCCGCAGTGGATCAACAGGTCAATATCATGAAGAAAGTGCGTGAGCTGGCGATGAAGGCAGCCAATGATACTTGCACCAATCAGGATCGAAAAATCTTGCAGACGGAAGTCGGGCAGATGCTTGATCAATCCGAGGACATTGCGCAGTCAACGACTTTTAATGGTAAGCCGCTTTTAAACAAGGCAAAGTTTAGCCGTGAAGACAAGAACTTCAATGCTCTGGTGCCATATAGGGATAATCCTAATCATGAACAAGTGCTGAAATTTCCTTCAGATACAATAGCCACAGTGTCTGCAGATGGAAAGACGTCAGGGACTGGAGTTCCTTTTGGAAGCTATACGGCGATTACGACTACGCCATCAAATACCTATGATTTTTCGGCGGTTGTAAAAGGAACGGCACTTACTGCGATGCCAAGTGTCAATACGGTTATCTGGGATGATGCCAGAGGAACTTATGGAAGGGTAGAACAGGATACAAATGATCATGCCTTTTATGTGAACTCTACAGCTGGGAAAACTTTGATTGCTATTCAGGGCATCTCAAATGGACTTTACGCTGTTCCTACGGCAACCCATGTATCAACTGCGGTATATGCGCCAACAACGAGTCCGGCAGTGGGGGGCGCGGTTGCGCTTTCAGCAACACCTGCTTTTGATAGCAATACGCCGCCTGCTGTTGTGGCACCAACCTCGTATCCAGTCAAAAATGCACCCGGCAGCGGGCTTTTGTCATATTTTGATTCCTTGTCGTCGGAATCGAGTATGGAAATTGATTTTTCCGGGGTGTTTCCATTATCGGTCAATGGATCAAAAGATTTGGACGGAATAGGATTTTCTACAGCCTGTAATGGCTGCGATCAGTTCGTGACAATTCAGTTTGATGCATCTACAGATGTGCCGCAGAGCTATGAAAATTCTTCGGGAAAAATAGATCCACCACCACTTTGCTATGTGATTGGGGTAAAGAGTGTAACGGACAGCAATTCTTTGATGGAGGCAATATTCAATGGCGTCACTGCAACAGCGCATGCCGGGGGAGGAACGCTGCCATCGGCAACGGATACATCAACGCAGATTGCGGCGCGACATGATATAAAGTTTAATTATTATGCTGCAACAGGTAAGATGACAATATCCAAAAATGGACCGGAATTTGTGTTTAACAATGGGATTATGGGAGCTATGGAAAAAACAGATTATTTCAAACCAGCGCAGACACTGGATTTGCAGCTGGGGGATGAAAGCAGTCAGTATACGAATATGTCCATACCCAATACCACGTTATCGATTATGTTTCCTTCAGACAAGTCAAACTGGGATATAACGCCTCAGGATAGTGACTATCCTTCAGAATGGCCCAACGGTTATGATACGCTGACCGATGCGCAAAAACGTGAAAAATGGCAGGAGGAAGCATGGGGTTATCCATCGATAAATGGAGGCGTTGATGAGAAGACTTGTGTGAGTACGCGGGGAAATGCGACAAAGTTTCTTGGGCAAGTCGATCAGGCCGTTAAATATTTGCTTAGTTCCAATACGACGCTCGGCGCACAAAGCAGTCGATTGAAATATACGGGTGAGAACCTGGATACTTCAATTACGAATCAGACAGCTAGTGAGTCTGCAATTCGTGATACAAATATGGCAATGGCGATGCTTTCTTATACAAAGGAAAATACGCTCACACAGCTAGCTCAGTCTATGCTGGCGCAGGCCAACCAGCTTCCGTCTCGTGTTTTAAGCTTATTGCAGTGAGATACATAGAGATTTAAATTAATGAAAACCAAATAAGGTTCACATACTCTCAGACAATTAAAAGCCTGAGAGTTCTTTTTTTGCAAAAAAAACTGCCACACGTTTTTATAACGTGCGGCAGCTTTCTTTTTAAACGGTTTTTTAAGTTACAAAACAATTTTTTTATGTTTTCCATAAATCACATGATACGTTGCTGGCACACATCCAAACCGATAAAACTGCTGCTCATATTCTTTCATCATTCTTAACATCAGCGAACGATTGACAAAAGGTTTTCTTTTGTTAACCGCATTGTTTGCTCCTGCTTTTTTAACTGACAATAAAAACTCTTTAACTGAAGGGAAATGTTCAATCATATTTTCCTCTTGAAACTCAGCTTGCATATTTAATTTTTTGGAAATTATCGCTAATTGCGCAAGAGAAATAAAGTCTGGTCCATGCTGGCCTGATTTTTCAAGCTTCAAAAATTCTTCTGCCGAAGAAAATGACTGCCTCAATTCATGAAAGGTATGCTGGCCAAATGTAGCATACATCAAGCGTCCACCAGGTTTTAATCTGTCCATTAATTGTTTGAAGGCACTATTATAATCATTGAACCATTGAAATGCTGCATTCGATACGATTAAATCAAACGTCCCTGTCATATCTGGATTTTCGCCATCTGCAAGAATATACTGGATGTTTGAAAACCCAACTAAATTTTCTTTTGCTGCCTGCAGCATTTTTAAAGAAATATCACTCGCTGTTATTTGAGCGGACGGATAAAGTTGTATCAGTTTTTTCGTGAAAAATCCTGTTCCGCAGCCAATCTCTAATATCGTTTCAAAAGGACCCGCTTCAGCGACTAATTCTTGTAGATATTCTCCAGTTCTTTTTTGTACGATGGCGTATTCATCATATTGCTTAGCCATTCTGCCAAAATGACATTCTATTTGCTGCTTATCAATCATCCTGCACCTCCTGCTGTTGATGTATTAGATGTACCATATACTTCTCTCTTGTAATAAAAGGAATATGACCGGCATTTTCAATATATATCAGCTTTGCAAAAGGAATATGTTCTTTCATATATATTGCCGCTTCAGGCAAACAAATAGAATCTTTACTGCCGTGAATGATTTCTGTTGGAACTGCTATTTGTGCTAGATTGCGCCGCAGGTCCTTCATTAAAAGATACTCTAATCCTTTTTTTAATATACTTTCTTCAATATTGAAAAACGTCAAATCCAGCGTCAGCATAAATTTTTTTTTGGTATCTTTTTCATTTTCGGAAAACATCAATTCATAAAAATCTTTCTGCGCTTTATTTTTATTACGAGAAACTTTCCGCAGTAAATTCTTTACGATGCCTGGTGAAATCCCGCCGCTATAATCCTTGCAAGCTGTAAATCGAGGCGTTGATGCAATCAGTAGCAGGCGCTCAATCTTATCTGGATACAGTTCTGCTAACTGCATTGCCAGCATTCCGCCTAAAGACCAGCCAACAACTGTGATTTTTTTCTTATGTATCTTCCATACTTTATTAAAAACATCAGCAAGATGATGTTCATCGGGATATTGAGAACAATTATAAAAATAACTTTCTTTCGTACGTAGTGCCTGTGGCCATATTTTTTGGTTCATAGCCCATCCATGAATATAAAAACAAATCATCACGTCAACTCCTGTGCTATTGCATATATGTCTTTCCTTCAATATAATTACACATAAAAAAATCAGTATCATTTGTTTTATGACACTGTTAAGCATATACATGAAAACAGATATTTTTTATAAAGCAAATATACCTGAATTATAAAGCAAAGAAATTGTCGTGTCAATTGTTAACTTATATTTTTAACAAGGTTTACAATAATAAAATTAACCAATGCATATTTTAATGTACAGTTCATATTTAATAGGAAAGTATGGGCGCAACGCAAATGCCTGTCTGGTAACTTCCAGTACCGTATTGGTTTGTTTCAAGGCGCTTTTTTAGACCTGCTTTAGACCTTTCGTCCATCTTTTTGAAGAAGAGTTTATGTTAGGATTATGCCCTTTGAAAATTTGAGCAAGCGAGGGCATGACTATGATTGACTGGAATGCTGATAAGAATGCACAGGGCTTTTGATGTTTTTTTTGCGTGATAACAGATAATACAGTATCATGGTGAAAATGAGAAGAACGGCGGTCGCTATATACATGCAGCGATAGCCGATTTGTACAGCTGTCAGACTAAGAAAAAAAGATCCTAATCCAACACTGACATCAAGAGCAAAAAAATAGGTGGCGGTTGCTACACCTGCTCGTGCTCTGGGGGAGTTTTGTATCGCTAACGTTTGGAAAGCAGGACTGAGTCCGCCAAAGCCAATTCCAATAATAGCACCAGCGATTAATAAGGTCTTTAAATCTTCAATACGGCTTAAGTAGAGCAATCCGGCAAAAAAGAAAAAAAAGCAGGGATAGATTACGGCATTTGCCCCGATACGATCAAATATTTTACCAATAATAGGGCGTGTTAGGACGATGACCGAAGCAAAAACAGCAAAGAAAATACTTGTATAAGCTGATAGATGAAGCATTTTTGTATATAACGGAATAAAGACCAATACTCCTGCATAGGCGAAGAATACGAACCCACCAATCAGAGCCATAGAAAGAGCTTTTGGTTCAATGAAATTTGTGATTTTAAAAGTCGAATTTTTTTTAGGAAGTGGCTGTATGATAGCATCGGATAATTTTTTTCGATTACCGCACCAAAAAGCTAAAATGGCTAAAAAGACGATTCCACAGTATAAAGCAAAAAAATTATATTGAGAAATTATAAGCAGACCGCAAAAAGGTCCGACAACCATGGCTAAATTTGAAAAGACAGCAAAATAACCAATGCCTTCTCCTTTTCGTTGTGTCGGTAATACTAAGACAGCTAAAGTGGCAGCAGTGGTGGTTCCAATAGCAAAAACAGCACCATGCAGCAGACGAATACCTAACAAAAAAGGCAGATTATTGGCCAATAAATATAAAATGCTAATAATAAGAAACATCCCCAAAGAAAAGAAAGCCATTTTCCTTTTATTGTAGGAATCAATCCATTTTCCGGCAAAAGGACGGCAAATAACGGCACCAATCTGAAAAAAAGTCATAGCTAGTCCAGCCTGCCATTCATCACCTTGTAAATTTTCCATAATAAAAACAGGTAAAGTGGCAATTAATGAATAATGTGCCATATATTGAAAAAAATTACTAAAACTCATTCCTAAAAATTCCTGCGTCCATAGAGGTTGGTTTTTCATAGAAGCTCCTTTGATTACTATATTTGTGTGCAGTACGCATTTAATTATAGTATGTGCTGCGAAGTTGTCAACTATATGAAATTGCTCATTGTATTGCAGGAATGATAGATTGGTATGTTTTTAAAAAATTATATCGTCGTTTTTTGCAAAGTTGTAAATAAGTATAGCAGTCGTTCGATCGATATTCATATTCTGAGTATAGATCGATGGCTGCTATTTTTATATACACTGTTTGGTTGTACGCTTACGGTGTGTTTTTAGATTTTATAAGTTTGCCAGGAATTTGGTGAGTGAGGGATTGTTGTTGCTTTTGTCCCAGGCAGAAACAATTTCCACTCTTTCTTCATCTCCCAATATAGGAACTGAGATAATTCTTCCCGCAAAATTTTGCAGGGGAAGGGCATATGACGGTACTAAGGCAATTCCCATATTAGATGCTACCATAATTAAAATAGTTTCAACATCTTCTATATACTGTCTGTTGTTGGGAAGATAACCAGATTCAAGGAAGCCCTTTAAGATACTATCTTTTTCTCCAAAATTATTTTCTTCCGTACCGATCAATATGAATGCTTCTTCTTTTAAGTCACTTCTGGTCAGACTGATTTTATGTGCAAGAGGGTGCGACGGTGGCAGAACTGCAAGTAAAGGAGCTTTTTTAAATGTTCTGTATTGAATTTGTACATATTTCTCTAGATTGAATTTAACATTGAAGACAATATCCAAGTTGCCGTTTAAAAGACTATCATATAAATAGCCAACATTGTTTCGAACAAATGTAAATGAGATATTAGGATATTCTTTGTAAAATAGTTTTATATAGTCAACAAGATCTACATCCATATAATCTTTGACAATTCCAATTTTAAGTGTACCAATGAATCCAGTAGAAACAGAAGTGGATTTTGCTATAGCAATAGTAAGGTGCCGCACGATTTCCTTGGCATCCGTTAAAAAAACTTTCCCGGCGGGAGTTAATTCTACATGTCGTTTATTTCTAAGGAAAAGCATCACATTCATTTCTTTTTCCAATGCTTTAATTTGTTGCGTTACGGCTGTTTGCGAAATGAAAAAACGTTGTGATGCTTTCGTGAAATTAAGTGTTTCTGCTACTGCAATAAAATATTCTAACTGTCGAATATGCATGTTGTAGGTATCCTCCTTCACAGTTATATTTTTAACTTATTATATAGAATTTGAGTTTGACATGCAAGGTTGATAAATAAGAAATAGTTATTACTAAGGCTTAATTTACTATTAAACTTAAAGAAAATATAGAAATATAATAAGTATAATCAATAATAAAAGGAGTGCGAGTACTATGCCAAGCAGTAAATTTCAAAATTTATTTAAACCATTTCAGGTAAATAAAGTAACGTATAAAAATCGTATTGTTAGTGCACCAATGACATTTAGCTTATCTGCACTTGATCCGCAAGTAGCTGAAAAATCTTACAGAAAAGTTGAGTCACGTGCAATGGGCGGGGCAGCAGCTGTTATCGTTGGTGAGACCGATATTAATTTTACGGATGCGGACAGACTTCCCTTTCCCAAGGTTGATTTTACAGTTTGTGAAGGAAAAAGCTTTGATGCTTTTACAGAATATGCTAATCGTATTCACAAATATGGTGCTGTAGCAATCTGTGAATTAGCTCATGCAGGATCTGAAAAAATTCCATTTAAAGGCCAAAAAAATCCTATTGGTCCAGTTGCGTTCACAACTAGAAGCGGAATTAGAGTTGAAGCAATGACACAAGCCGATATGGATAGAGTAGCCAATGAATTTGCTATAGCCGCCCAATTTATGCAAAAAGCAGGATTTGATGGAATTTTAATTCATGGCGGGCATGGATTTCTATTTACACAATTTTTATCACCAAGATTAAACACTAGAACAGATACGTATGGAGGTACCTTAGAGAATAGAGCGAAATTTCCGCTTGCCATCTTGAAAAAAATACGAGAAACAACAGGAAAAGATTTTATTATTGATGTCAGACTAAGTGCTGCGGAAGGTGTTCCTGGAGGAGGTACGGTAGAAGAAACAGGAAAATTTTGTAATATGATAGAAGGCATTGCGGACTCCGTACACATTTCAACGGGATTGTATACAGATCCAGTTGTAACACATCAATTTAGTTCCATGTTTGTTGAACACGGCTGTAATGCAGCTGATTCGGCAATTATAAAGCAATATACAAACCTGCCGGTAGGTGTGGTCGGCGGAATTAATTCACCGGAAATGGCAGAAAAAATCATCGCTGAAGGGAAAGCAGATTATGTAATTTTAGGGCGTCAGATGATTGCAGATCCTGAATTTGCTAATAAAGCAGCATCGGGCAGAGAAAATGAAATCAGACGCTGTGTTCGCTGTTTCAACTGTTTTCCGGGTTCACCAGAAGAAGGCTATACAGATATTCCTTATGATGGAGTGACGCTGGCTAAGAAAGTAGGCGTTTGTGCAATTAATCCTGAAACGGATACAGAGGTAATGTTTGGTGAATTTGGGAAACCGGAAAAAAGCCGAAGAGTTTTGATTATTGGGGGCGGTCCAGCTGGAATGCAGGCCGCAATTACTGCTTGTAATCGCGGGCATAAAGTAACATTAGTAGACGAACATACTGTGTTAGGCGGGGTATTAAATTTTACAGATATTGATGTGGATAAAAAGGATTTAAGAGCATTTAAAAACCTTTTAACAGCAGAAGTACAAAAAAGAAACATTGAAGTAATTTATGGGAAAAAAGCTAATGGAGCATTGATTAAGCAACAGCGTCCGGAAGTATTAATTTTAGCCATTGGAGCCACACCATCCATGCCACCCATAAAAGGATTGGATACTGCGGCACAGGCACTGGAGATATTTGATCAAAAAGAAATAAAAGAGAAACGAATTATTATGATTGGAGGTGGACTTGTTGGATGTGAAGCGGGACTTCATTTAGCGAAAAGCGGGCATAAAGTAACTATAATTGAAATGTTGGAAAAAGTTGCAAAAGACTCTTTTGGAATGTATCGTGAAGCATTAATGCATGAAATGGACAAATGCGAAATTTTAACCTTAACGGGCCATCATTGTATGGAAATTACATCAAATAGCGTACGGTGTGCAGATGAATTAGGAAATGAGAAAACACTCAAGGCGGATCGTATATTCTATGCACTGGGTATGAAATCAAATAAAACAGATGAGTTAAAGTCTGCTGCGGGTAACATTCCAGTATTCGAAATTGGTGATTGTATTCATCCGGGTAAAGTAGATGCTGCATTAAAAACAGCTTATCTTGCAGCAATGAATATTATGTAGGTGCAGAAACAAAACGGAGGGAAAAAATGGTTGAATTAACGGATATAGAAAAGAAGCTTCCTTATGTTAAATACTATTATCAGGAACTAGCTAAAATTCCAGCTGAAAAACAGAAAATAGCCAGAGGAAAAGCAGCGGATTGTACGAAAGCGCTTTCCATTGAAGAGAAAAATAAATTTCTGGTGGAACAGGCTACAGAATTAGAAATTGGATTCTGCGTTACAACATTTGGAACTGGATTTGTAGCTAATAAGACATTTATGAAAAATGTAACAGTAGAAATGCTTGATTGGTGGTTTGGCTGGCATAGTGTGTCCAGTGATTTAAGATATAAAATATGGGATCCTGAGGATCATTATTATGCTCGGGTGGATAAGCCGGAGTATGTGTTAGATCCTAGTGTACCGAACAATCAAAAAACATGGGGCGTTAACCATGACATACTAGAAGATATTGGAATGGGACCAGATAAGCTGACATTGTGTTTTAAAAATCCGAAAGACTTTGGTTATGATATAAGTTTAATTAAAACAAAATACTGTAATTCGCTGGTATGTGCAATAGGCGTGGGTGCCTGTCCCGCATTTATGACACATAAGTTTTATGCGGTAGATGGGGGAACAATGTTTGAATCAAGATTTTGGGTTGGATATGCTTTTAATAATGGGGAAATTGTAAAAGTAGTACCTGAGGGAAAAGCTGTGCCAGAAGAAGTAGTACGTGCATTGTTTAGTCATAATATTAAAGAATTTAGCAATTTAGCTAAAATCTTACCACAAGTCTATGCGGAAGAAAAAAATAATTGGGGATAATTCCTTTGATGCAGCAGTAGAACTTTAATATGAAATTTATGGAGGCAAAAATGAAAATAGTAGCAGTTATTGCAGGCAGAAAAAATGGTAATGGTGAAATTTTAACAAAAGCCGCGCTCATGAGAGCCGAAAAACTTGGTGCAGAGGTAAAAATGATTAATCTGCATGATTACACGATAAAACCTTGCTCAGGTTGTGAATCTTGCACTATAAAGTTTACGCAAAAGGGCGAAGCGCCGGAATGTGTGTATAAAAATAAAGACGATATGGACTTAATTATGAAGGAGTGGCTGGCAGCGGACGGAATTCTGGTGACCGTTCCGGCATATTCTTTTATGCCGGCTGGGAGTTATCGTGTCTTTACGGATCGTTTTTTAGCTTATGAACCAAACTTTCATAAGCAAGTAGGCAATCAGGCATTTTTCCGTCATCGTGTTGGTGCTATTATAGGCAATGGCGGGTCAACTCGCAGCTGGATGTCGCTGACTCTGGAGAGTGTGAATATAACCTTACTATCACAAGATATTAAAGTAGTGGATCAAGTAATGGTAAATCGTGCGCCAAGACCGGGGCAGGTTTTGCTTGATGAAGATATACTCAATAGAGCTGCCCAAGTAGGCGAGAACTTAGTAAGCGGCATTAAAAATTATGAAAATGTGACTTTTCTTGGCGATGAAAAATTGGGCTGGTGTCCGAACTGTCATTCTAATATTTTATCATTGGGAGCGCCGCTTTGGAATGAAGCCGGGTTTACGATTGAGTGTCCAATCTGTCATTGTGGCGGCGATTTAGAAAAAGATGAGAATGGAAAATGGAAATTTGTCATTGAACAGAACGGTCATAGAAAATCCATGCTAAATGGCAATGGCGCAAAGGATCACTTCTTTGAAATACAAGATACTATGAAAAAATATTTTGACAATATTGGTGTTATAGAAAAGAAATGCAAAAAGTATATAGACTATAAACCGGCGACTATAAAAAAATAATAAAGGGAAGATGATAGATGTAATTTGGGCTCTGGTCGGCGGCTTAATGGTGTGTAAAGCATTAAGTAATACAGTGGGGTCTATAAGTTCAGTTATTAGATTTTTAAAATACTCCATTAAATTTTTTGCAAATTATTGATAATATTTCCGAGTGTTATACTATGAACAAAGAGATCGTTGATGTGTGGTTGCGTTGGCTCATCTCATAGTCAAATATTGAGAGTGAAAACGGGCCCGCGAGTCAAATCGCAGGCCTTATTTTCTTGCTGTTTTCAATTTTTTATGTGTACATAGTGGCACACTTATATAAATGTAAATTTTTATAATGAATTCTAGGGGTGTGTAACTCGTTGCAGTAAACTTTCAGGCAATGATTTTGTGGTAAAGAGTAGAGGCAATCGCGCTGATGGCTGTCAGATAGAGAAGTAGAAAAATCAAACGATGGATGAATTGTTTTGGTATATATTGGTACAAGAGGTGCCCCACAATAATGCCGATAACAAGTGCTGGCAGCAGATAAATAAATTCCCCCAGGGCAGGAACGAGACTGAAGCCGCCGATCAGATAGCTCGTGAGGGAGGTGGCATTACACAGGAAGAAGAAAACAAAACAAGTCGCCCGGAACATTTTTGTGGTCATTTCGGTGTAAGCCAGATAAATAAGAAATGGTGGGCCCCCCATTCCAGTGGTAATCGAGGTAAAGCCGGAAAATATTCCCGTTATAAAAGAATTGCGGGGCCGTTCTGCTATTTTTCGGTGTGAGGCCTGCATCAGGATGAGTGACAGAAGAATGAGCAGATTAATCAAAAATTTCAAGGTGCTGCCATCCATAGAATCAAAAACCCAGAAGCCAAAAGGCTGCCCAAGCAGAACGCCCAGGTATAGCCAGGCGACCAGGGGACGGTTTGCATTTTTGATATACATGAGTCCTTGTATGAAATTCCCGCAGCAAGCCAAAAGAAGCATGATGGGCACCATGGTTTTGACATCATAAAATAATAGCAGCAGAGGAGCGGCTACAATCACAAGGCCAAAACCAGTGATTGATTGGAGAAATGATGCTAAAAATATACAAAATATGGGCAGAAGATGGTGTGGCAATCCAAGAATATAATTTTCGATAATAACCCAACCTTTCATAATAACAAATAAAGTTAAAGGCTTTCAATGGTATCTTTGAGGTACTGTCCATAAAGTGAAGTCATGTAAGCTGGTGAAACTTTACTTTGTGCTGCGTTGATTTGCTGGAGGGCGGCTTCATAAGCGTGTACAGAAGCTCTTGCCTCCTCCATCCATTTTTCGGCAGTAGATTCGAGCAGAAAAGAAATTTTTTTAGAAAAGGGGAAAAATGCAAGACCCATTATAGTATAGCTTTTATTGATGTGTTGTTCCATCTGAAAAACCTCCTTTGATGTTTCCTGTCTCTATTATGCGCCTCTCACTGAAAGTAAAAAAATA
>Ga0172378_10004511_pt1 | contig 13034 bp, 12 predicted proteins | sample GrowelOW332metaG_FD_119755 | JGI IMG/M metagenome (GOLD analysis project Ga0172378, IMG submission 119755) | Groundwater microbial communities from an aquifer near a municipal landfill in Southern Ontario, Canada - Pumphouse #3_1 metaG | ecosystem: Environmental > Aquatic > Deep subsurface >...
ACAATCAGTGGTCCGGCAACTTTAACAATTGTTCCGACTTCTAACGCCTTTTCATTGGGCTGAATCATTTTTCACCAACCCCTTTCTAAAAAATATCGGCACCAATTGCCTTTTCAATATTATGCTTTATACCTTTTGCTCCCAAACCATTGGTGCCAAATCGACTTGGAATCGGTATAATTGCAGGAAAACTTTCCGTTTTATAAAATTCTAGGGTTTCTTCTGCTCGTTCTGCACAAGTTTCTGTAATATAAATAACCGCATAGCCTTCTCTTGCTAATTTGTGAATTGCTTTGTCTATTTCTTTACTTGCTTCAACATAAACGGTATGAAATCCTAATGCTTTAAACACCATAATGGAATCTTTATCGCCTAAGACCGCAATTTTTGCCTTATTATTCATTTTTTCTCCTATATTATACCAAGTTCGTTAAAAGGAATTTTTATGCCTGCACGTTTTCCAGCAAACATTACCCGAAGTATTTTCCCTTCACGTATTCTTGTCAATAGATAATTAGCTAATGGACCAATCCCAAAAGAATCATTTCTATCGTCATAAATAACTTCAAAAGATAAACCATTCAGTTTTTCTTCTACTTCGGTTACATTACGGTTTAACACATAATTATCTAAGATACTTCGAATTTTCATCGAATAATAGCCTTTTGATAATTGGTTTGGAATAAAATTAATTTCCATGCCAATCGCTTCACTAAATGTACTAATTGGAATTTCTCCGCCTCTGATTAATAATCTTTGGCATTGATGTACATCTAATTCTAATGTATTACCACGAATAACTGTCAGTATATTGGTAAAATCAATTTTTGAGGTAAAAAAATATTTTAGCAATTTGTTCTTTGTAGAACGCAAATTATCAAGTATTTGTCTATAGACCGCATTATCAATGACCGCTGATATCTTTTGAGGGCGTTCTTCTCCCTCAAGTTCTTTTAAAGCTTTTGCAAAAGCCTTTGGTAGATCATCATAAATTTGATATTCAACCGATTTTTGAAGCAATTCAACTGGAACACTCCCACTATCTTGAAGCATATCCTTAACTTCTACACGCTGAATAATCCCTTTTAAAATAATTTTTAGATTTTGCCCATCAATCGGTAATAAAAACAAATCGGTTAATTCTGGTTCAGGTGTGATTTCGTTAATCAGTATACTTGCTTTTTTGACTTCATAATCAATTAAATGTTCAACATCTGAAGCATCTGTTACTTCAACACCATATCCAATCTCTTTTAAGATTTTCATTGCTTCTACTTCATTGGCTTCCCAAAGACGTTGCCACTGATTATTATTAATCAAATGTCCTTCTAACGCTTTAATTCTGCCTACAGCATAAGGATAACTGGTTTCCATCATACCTTACACCTCCGACTGATAAATAATTTCTGCAACCTCTCGCTCATATTGATCACGAACTGCTTCTAAAAGGATATCAAAGTTACCATTAATATCTGCTTTTTCACCAACCAATTTCAGACCTACTTCAAAGTTTCCATCGGTATCATCTAAAGATAATTCACCTTTTTTACCTTGTTGTTTTAAAGTATTATTAAGTGTGTCCAAAAAACCCGTTTCATACATTTCTCGATCATCTTTAGGCACTTGTAGTTTTTCTTCACCCGTTTCTACAGCTGATAGAACGATCTTTGTAATTAATGCCTTTTTCTGAATGTCACTATAGTTTTTAAGTGCTTCTGCTGCTTGTTTAAAAGCTTCATCAATCAAACTATGTTTAACGGCTAATGTATTTTTTCTAATCTCTAAACGTGTCATTAATGCCGTTCGATCTTTGATTGCTTCAATATCTGCCTTGTTTTTCTTCGTAATTTCACTAACCTTTAAATCCGTTTCTTCTTGGATTTTTTGACTTATAGCCAATGCTTTTTCCTGACCATCGGCAATAATTTTTTTCTTTTCTTCTTCTGCATTTTGCAGAATTTTATCGATAATTTTTTCCGATGCCATTTTGCACCTGCCTTTCTCAATTCACTGACAATCGTTTAATTGTCAATGCCTTTTTATACTGGAATTCCGTATAATAATAAGATAGAAACCAGTAGTGCTAAAATAGCATATGTTTCAACCAAAGCTGTCATTGTAATCCCACGTGCAGAGGCTTCAGGATCTTTGGCTGTCATATGAATCGATGCAACGGCTGTTTTACCTTGATAGATCCCTGACCACCAGCCAACAATACCAATTGGCAATCCCGCTACGAGATAACCTAAGCCTTGTGTTACAGAAAGATCAACAACATTTCCCCCAACAACACCCACTTGAACCATAATTAAAATAGCTGTTAAAAAACCATAAATCCCTTGGGTTCCTGGTAATGCTTGTAATACTAATAAACGACCAAAAAGTTCTGGTTTTTCAGCAACAACACCTGCTGCTGCTTTCCCACCTGCTTGTACACCATATGCCGAACCAATGCCTGCAAAGGTTGCTGCAATAGCAGCGCCCATAATTGCAAGTGCTAATCCCATCGTCATTTTAATTTCCTCCTATCTGCTTTTCACAGAATCAATAATATCTGTATATTTTCCATTCATTGAAAGTGGTGTAAATGAATATCCGCCACCTTCGTAAAATTTATTGAAAAATTCAATATATTCTAATCGACTGTCATGAACATACGCTGAAAGCATACTAATCGCTAAATTAAAACTATGGCCTGCAAGACAAATTAAAATTGCAAAAACATACCCAATTGGATTAACTGCTACCATTCCTGCTAACAAGTTCATAACCATACCAATAACACTTGTTGCTAAAGCAAGTGCAAAAATTCTTGAATAAGATAAAATATCACTCATATAACTCGTGATCCCATAAAGACCTAAAAACCCTCCAAGAATTTTTCCAATAATTCCTTTACTCGTTCTTCCAGCCGTTAGTAAAACGACAGCTACACCACCGAGTGCCATATATTTCCCAATACTTGCAGTTTGGGGTAAAAACAATAACCCTAATCCTACGAGTAAAACCATCCAACTGAATTGATCAAAAATAGCATCTAACACATGTCCACTACGTATGGATTCTGCCATTTTGATGCCCATACCGCAAAACATATGTAAAAGACCAACAATCATTGTGAAAATTAACATGCCCATCGGATTTTCTAAGGTAGAAAATAAGACTGGCTTCCATGTTTCTCCAAAATAGGATCCAAAAATAATGCCCCAAAAAATGGTTGTAAAACCACAATAAAAAAGCACATTAACTAATTGTAAAAAAGAACCTCTTGGTTTCGCTAATTTTTTGTAAATAAAAATAGTCAGTACCATGGATACACCATAGCCAACATCACCAACCATCATCCCAAAAATGAGCCAGTACCAAATCCCTGCAAAAATAGCAGGATCCAAACTCCCTGGTTTCGGTTTAGAATACATATCTGTAATTGTTTCAAAATTATGGATAAATGCATTATTTTTAGTAACCGTCGGAGGCTTTTCATCTTCTAATGGTTCAACTTCACTTAGATGATAACAATCTGTAACATCATCAACAGCTTTTTTCATAACCTTAAACCGATCTGATCGAACCCATCCATTAATAATCACTGTTTCAATGGTTTCCGTCATTGCAACCTGTTCTCGTTCACTAATTTTTGTATAATAATCCGTCAGTACTTCAATTTTATCATATTCTTTGGCTAATACTTGCATTTCTGTGCTTAACTGCTGACGTTTTTCATGTAATGCTTCTAACGCTTTATTATTTTCCTGAATAACAGTTTGCGCTTTACCTTTAACATTTGGTGGTGTTGCTTCAATGAACCCTTTGTTTTTGATATCATTGATTAATTCCCCACTTTCACTGTGATAAACAGTGATTAAACACGCTTGTCCTTCATCATTTCTTCCAAATTTAAAAATATCACAAGTGTACTGATTTAAAGCCTCTAAAATGTCAGCAGCTTCTTTTTCGGGTAAGTAACCTGTGAATAATTGTACATTAGAAGTATCTTTAATTTTTTCAATTGGTAAATCCATAGTTTTCCAAGGTTCTAATTGTACATTTTGATTCTCAGAAACTTGGATGTCCGATTCACAATCTGCTAAATCTGTTTGAATGACTTCAATTTTCTCAACTAATGCTTTGGTTTTCGCATCGCCTTTGATAAAATGTTCATAGTTGACTATTGGTCGATCTTCAAACAATGGTTTTTTTTCTCGAAATTTTCGTGTAAATCCTAAAAGTGCTTCTGTCTTTTTAACCTTTTCATCCGTTTGTGTGATAACTTTTTCTTCTGGTTCACCTTCTTGTGTATCGATGACCATAAATTCGCCACATCGTTGTAATGCTAAAAGCAAAGCTTCTTTATCTTCTTTTAAAGCAATCAACGTGACCTTTTTCATTGGAATCAGCATTGCATCTCAACCCTTTCCAAAATAAATTTAACCGCTTCAGGTAAATACTCTTTTTTGTCTTCCGCATTTTTAAGTGCTGCCTTCTCTTCTTGTTCAAGTGTTTGTGACATTTTTTGATCAGCCTGTTTTCTTGTTTCATCTGCCAATGTCTTCGCTTGCATTCTCGCTTTTTCTAGCATCGAATTAGCGTTTTCATTTGTTTCTTGTTCTGTTCTTTTGAGCAATTCTCTCACTTGCGTTTTTGCTTTTAATTGAATATCAGCTGCTTGATTTTCAGCTTCTTTTATTGAGTCTAGAATCGACATATTATCCCTCCTCTCTGCATTTATTGTTATTTTTTCGGGAATTTTTCGAAAAATTTTTTACAAAAAAACTCCTTCGAATATTGAGGGAGTTTTTTGATTTATTTTTCGTCTGTCAATCAGCAGGTTTATTCTTTTCTACAAGATTGAGCAGTACTCATTCCTCACAAATATATTACCATGTAATTTGAAAGTTTTCAAGCTTTTTGTAAACAATTATTTAAAATTTTTAAGGCTTGATCAATTTCATTTTTTGAAATAATTAATGGTGGAACAAAGCGGATTGTATTGTTTCCAGCCCCTACTAATAATAAGCCTTGGTCAATTGCATCATCAATAACAGCCGTTGGCGCCATCGTTAATTCCATGCCCAGCATTAACCCTTTTCCTCTAATTTCTTTGACGCAGTCATATTTTTCTTGAAGTTTTTCAAGCCCCGCTTTGAGATGATTGCCATTTTCTTGAACGCTTTCTAAAAAGCCATCCGCCATCAGTGTTTTTAATACATAACGTGATGCCGCAGAAACAAGTGGATTGCCTCCAAAGGTTGATGCGTGCGTTCCAGGTACAAAAACTTTTGACACTTTAGAACAAGCTGCAATAGCCCCCATTGGTAATCCACCTGCAATCGCTTTTGCCATTGCGACAATATCTGGTTTAAGATTATAATGCTGATAAGCAAACATTTTGCCAGAACGGCCCATACCACATTGCACTTCATCAAAAATCAAAACAATATTTTGGTCATCGCAAAGCTTACGAACCGCTTGCAAATAGTCGTAATCGACTGGATAAATGCCGCCTTCACCTTGAATAACTTCAATCATAATCGCACATGTTTTGTCTGAAACACATTTTTCTAATGCGTTAAAATCATTAAAAGGTACATGCTTAACCCCTGGTAATAATGGGTCTAAATCTTTCTTGTATTTTTCATTTCCTGTTGCGGTAAGTGCCCCATAGGTTCTTCCATGAAAAGAATGATCCATTGCAATGATTTCCATTGCATCAGATGATTTATACTGTTTTGCATAAATACGTGCTAATTTCATTGCTGCTTCGTTTGCTTCTGCGCCAGAATTACAAAAAAACGCTTGATCTAATTCTGTTGCTTTACATATTAATTCAGCCATTTCAATTTGTGGTTGTGTATAATACAAATTAGAAACATGAATTATCTTTTGACACTGTTTTGTAATGGCTTCATTCAAACCCTTATTGTTATGACCTAAACAATCCACTGCAATCCCTGCAACAAAATCAATATATTTTTTACCATTTATATCCGTTAAAGTACAGCCATTGCCATGATCAAAAACGATTGGAAACCGTTTATAGGTTGGCATGATAACTTTTTCTGCCCGCGCAATAATCTCTTTCATTTTCTTACCTCTTTATTTTTTTACTAATCATCGTTCCACATCCTGCAGCCGTAAAAAGTTCTAATAGCAATGAATGTGAAATTTTTCCGTCTAAAATATGTACAGATTTAACTCCTGCCTTAATCGCATCAACTGAATTTTCAACTTTTGGGATCATGCCTCCTGAAATAATGCCTTTTTCAATCAATTCTGGTACTTTACCAATACTTAATCGACGAATTGTTGCGCCATTTTCATCTTTTGGATTAACGGAGACCCCGTCCGTATCCGTTAAATAAATGAGTTTTTCTGCTTTAAGGGCTTTAGCAATCGCAAAAGCCACATGATCTGCATTGATATTATAGGTTTGTCCACTTTCATCGGCTCCAATCGGTGCAATCACTGGAATGAAATCAGATTCTGTCAAGGTTTTAATCAAGGTGGTATCGATTCGCGTAATCTCGCCAACATACCCCAAATCAACATCTCCCGCTAATTTCTTTTTAACTTTTAACATTCCTGCATCTTTACCCGAAATACCAACGGCCATCATATTACGATCTTGCAATAATTGCACAAGCTCTTTGTTAATCTTTCCTGCTAAAACCATCTCTGCAACTTCAATAACCTCATCTGTTGTAACCCGAAGACCATCCACAAATTGTGTATGAATATTCAATTGATCTAAAAAAGATGAAATATCTTTACCACCTCCATGAACAATAATCGGATGCAACCCAACAAGTTTCATGAGTGCAAGATCATCCATCACAGAATCCTTAATGGCTTGGTCATACATAAAACTACCGCCATATTTAATAACCACTGTTTTTTTTCTAAATTTTTGGATATATGGCAACGCCTCAATTAAGGTATCTGCTTTTCGAATATACCGATCCATTGATAATTCATTTGGTTGTTCTAAAATCATTTTAGCTCCTATATTCTCCATTAATTTTTACATATTCGTGTGATAAATCACAGCCCCAAGCAGTTGCTTCTTGATCCCCTTCTTCAAGTTGTGCAACAATATAGATTTCTTTTTCGGTCAATATTTTTTTTGCAAGCGTCTCATCAAAATCAACAGGTTGACCATTATCGAGTACTTTAATTGCCCCTTTTTGTGAGGTAAATATTAATTTTACCTTTAAAGGATCAAATGCAATTCCGGTTGCCCCTAATGAAGAAAGGACACGCCCCCAATTTGCATCTTCTCCAAACATTGCCGTTTTTACCAAACTTGACTGAATGACCGCTTTTGCTAATTGTCGTGCTTCATCTTGTGTTTTTGCGCCTTGAACTTTCATTTCAATAAATTTTGTTGCCCCTTCACCGTCTTTAATGATTTTTTGGGCTAAGGTTTCATTAATATAATATAGCGCTTCATAAAATGCTTGATAACCAGGACTCTCTTCATCAATAATTTCTTCATTTTGAATAGCCCCATTAGCAAGAACAATAACCGTATCATTTGTACTCATATCGCCATCGACTGACATCATATTATAGGTATCTTTTGTAATTTTTGCTAACATTTTTTGTAAACATCCAGCACGCACAGCCACATCCGTTGTGACAAAAGAAAGCATGGTTGCCATATTTGGGCAAATCATCCCTGACCCTTTGGCAATCCCACCAATGTGGGCTATTTTACCATCAATCTCAAGTTCAACTGCAACAGATTTGATCTGTAAATCGGTCGTAATAATACTATTAGCCGCACTTTCATTCGCTGCTTCTCCATCTGAAAGAAGTGGCACAAGTGAAGTAACGCCTTGATGAATCTTTTCGATGGGTAATGGCACACCAATTACACCTGTAGATGCGACTAATACCTCATTTTCTTTTAAATGAAGCAATTGTGCTACCCATTGTGCTGTTTTTTTCGTATTTTTTAAGCCTTGTGCACCTGTACAGGCATTAGCATTGCCACTATTGACAACAATCGCTCGTTTAGTGGTCGATTGTTGCATAATTTGTTGATCCCATAACACCGGTGCTGCTTTAACATTGTTTTGCGTAATCATCATCGCGGTTGTTGCTTTAACCTCTGAAACAATGAGTGCCATATCCTTCTTATTGTTTTTCTTTAACCCTGTAGAAACTCCAGCCGCCTTAAATCCTAAAGCCGCCGTAATTCCTCCTTTAATAATCTTCATTCTATACTCCTTACCCTGGAAATCCTGCTATATAATCTAAACCCATTTTTTCATCAAGATTAAACATTAAATTCATATTTTGAATTGCTTGCCCTGCGGCGCCTTTAACTAAATTGTCAATGGCACCGATCACAATAACCCGTTTTGTCCGCGGATCAATTTTTAGACCAATATCACAAAAATTAGTCCCTTTAACCCATTTTGTTTCCGGCATCACTTCTTCTGTCAAACGGACGAAATATTCATCCTTATAAAAATCACGATAAAGGGCTCTAAGGTATTCTTCGCTCACTTCTTTTGTTAATTTTGCATAACACGCTGCTAAAATTCCGCGATTCATCGGTATAAGATGTGGGGTAAACAAAAGCGTTGTTTTCTGTCCATTTAATTTACCTAATTCTTGTTCTATTTCCGGCGTATGTCGATGGGACCCAATTTTATAAGCTTTAATGGATTCATTACATTCACAATACATATTAGGAAGCATCTCGGAACGTCCCGCTCCAGTTGCCCCAGATTTTGCATCAATAATAATGGAGTCAACATCCACCAAATTGTTTTTAAAAAGAGGCGCTAAACTTAAGATAGAACACGTTGTATAACAGCCTGGATTCGCTAAAAGCCTGGTTTTTTTTATTTGTTCTCGATGTAATTCACACAATCCATAAACAGCTTCCTTAATTAAGCCCTTCCCATGATGTTTAACATTATACCATTTTTCATATTCTTCTATATTTTCTAAACGGAAATCTGCCCCTAAATCAATAATTTTGGTTTTATCAAGGATTTTATCCGTTATTTGCTTGGATGCAATGCCATGTGGTAAAGCTAAAAAGATAACATCCGATTTATCTGCAAGTTCATCAATTGGCTTATTTTCACATACTAAATCCGTTATTTTTCTATAATTACCATAAACTTGGCTCATGGGTTGATTCTTAAATGTTCGTGATCCTAGTGAAATAAGATTTACTTCTGGATGCCTGAGCAATAAACGAACTAATTCTTGCCCTGCATAACCAGTACTTCCAACAATTGACACTTTTATCATATTAAATATATCTCCTTTTATTTTACTCTATGACTCATCACAACACAGTGGCGCTTCATTTTTTATCATTTGAAATAACACGTCATTCGTTATGTTTTGTGTATTATACCCCAAAACAGATGAATATTCAAGCATTTTTTTTGAATATTTTTTATTTTATTGCATAAAATTCAAAAAAATGCTTGCTTTCTTTTTGCAATTGATGTATAATCATACACAGTTTAAGAAAAGAAGAATTTTAGGAGGCATTTATTATGACAAAGAAAAAAGTAATTTTAGCCTATTCAGGCGGTTTAGATACAACAACGATTATTCCATGGTTAAAACAAACATATGATTATGACGTTGTTTGTGTTTGTGTTGATGTTGGACAAGGGGATGAAACAGATGGTTTAGAAGAACGTGCGTTAAGTTCTGGTGCTTCTAAGTTATATATAGAAGATGTGACCGATGAATTTGTTAAAGATTATTGCTGGCCTGCACTCAAAGCAGATGCCATTTATGAAAAAAAATATTTATTAGGTACTTCACTTGCCCGTCCATTAATTGCTAAAGTTTTAGTAGATATTGCCCATAAAGAAGGCGCTGACGCTATTTGTCACGGTGCAACGGGTAAAGGAAATGATCAAGTGCGTTTTGAATTAGGGATTGGCGCTTTAGATCCACAATTAAAAATCATCGCACCTTGGCGTATTTGGGATTTAAAATCGCGCGAAGATTTAATGGATTTTTGTATTAAACATGATATTAAAGTTAGTATGAGTCATGATCAAAGCTATAGCCGCGATCGTAATATCTTACATATTTCACATGAAGGGCTTGAATTAGAAGATCCTTCCGTTGAACCAAATTATGATCATTTACTCATGCTCACCAACACTTTAGAAAAAGCACCAAATGAATCTGAATATATTACAATCGATTTTGTCAATGGCGAACCGACAAAAGTCAATGGTGAAGCCATGACGCCTCGTAAAGTTTTAGAAACCTGTAATGTAATCGGTGGAAAACATGGCATTGGCGTTGTTGATTTAATTGAAAACCGCGTTGTCGGAATGAAATCTCGTGGTATTTATGAAACACCCGGTGGCACTATTTTATACCGTGCCCATGAAGAATTAGAACACATGTGTCTCGATCGTTCTACCTTTGCTTTTAAACAAGAAGCCGCTGTTAAATTTGCAGAAATTACTTATAATGGTCAATGGTTCACCCCTTTGCGTGAAGCATTATCAGCCTTTATGGACGAAACACAAAAAACAGTCACTGGACAGATTACCTTGAAACTCTACAAAGGTAATTGTACATTAGCCTCTGTTTCTTCTCCTTATTCTCTTTATAATGCAGAAATTGCGAGTTTTACAACTGGTGACCTATACGATCATAAAGATGCAGAAGGCTTTATTCATCTTTTTGGATTACCACTAAAAGTACGTGCTCTAATGCGCCTAAGTGCAAAAGAAAAGGGCACAAAATAATGGCAAAAATGTGGAGCGGTCGATTTAACAAAGCGACCGATGCAATGACCGATGATTTTAATGCTTCTATTCATTTTGACTATCGTCTTTATAAAGAAGATATTCAAGGAAGCATTGCCCATGCACGGATGCTTGGAAAACAAAATATCATTCCACCAGAAGATAGCACTTTAATTATTAAAACGCTTCATACCATTTTAGACGACATTGAAAATGGAAACATCAAATTTGATGTTTCCATGGAAGACATTCATATGAATATAGAAGCCATTTTAACAGAACGTATTGGCAGTGTTGGTAAAAAACTACATACCGGTCGTAGTCGAAATGACCAAGTCGCCACAGATATGCGCCTCTATGTTAAAACCATTTCGCAAGAAGTCAAAGGGCATATTCAAGCGCTTTCTCTAACCCTGCTAAAGCTAGCAGACGCCCATACAGAAACCTTTATGCCTGGCTATACGCATTTACAACGGGCGCAACCGATCACTTTTGCCCATCACCTTTTGGCTTATGTAGAAATGCTAAAGCGTGATATCATTCGTTTTAATCATGTTTTTGAAATGGCGGATGTTTTACCTTTAGGTTCCGGTGCTTTAGCAACAACGACTTATCCTCTTGATCGCTTCAGTGTTGCTAATGATTTAGGGTTTAAAGATGTTTCTCTTAATAGCTTAGACGGCGTTTCCGATCGAGATTTTTGTATTGATTTTCTTGAAGCCGTCGCTGTTCTAATGATGCATCTTAGTCGTTTTTCTGAAGAAATTGTTTTATGGAGTTCTTTAGAATTTAATTTTATTACTTTAGATGATGCGTTTTCAACAGGGTCTTCCATTATGCCTCAAAAGAAAAATCCTGATATTGCTGAATTAGTTCGTGGTAAGACAGGTCGCGCCTATGGCGATTTAATAGCGCTATTAACGACTATGAAAGGCCTTCCACTTGCTTATAACAAAGATATGCAAGAAGACAAAGAACCCGTGTTTGATGCCTACGACAATGTAAAACTTTGTTTAATCACCTTCGAAAAAATGATTGCGACCATTACCGTTAACAAAGACGTGATGTTCTCTGCTGCTTGTGGTGGTTTTACCAATGCAACGGATGCCGCTGACTGGCTTGTTAAAAATGGTGTTCCTTTTCGAGATGCACATGGAATCATTGGAAAACTTGTTTTTTATGCCCTTGAACAGAAAAAAAGTTTGAATGAATTAACCCTTGATGAATATAAAGCGATAGATCCCATTTTTAATGATAGCATTTATCCTGCTATTGATATTAAAACCTGTGTTTCTAATCGCTCTATTCAAGGGGGACCTGCTCCTGCAACGGTTCAAAAAGCCATTAAACTGCTTAAATCACAGATTCCAAATCTATAAAAAAAGAAAGCCTTTAAAGGCTTTCTTTTTTTATATTAAAATATTCTTTTGCAATATCAACAGCTGTTTTAGCATCTTTTCCATAGTAATCCGCACCAATTTGTTGTGCGTATTCTGGATTCAAAACAGCACCACCCACCATAACAGAAACTTTAGGGTCTATTTTGTGAATTTCTTGAATAGCTTTTCCCATGTTTTTAACGGTCGTCGTCATCAGTGCACTTAGTCCAACCAATCGAATATTGTGTGCTTTAATCGCTGCTAAAATCTGTTCTATTGGCATATTTTTACCAAGATCAACAATGGTATAGCCATAATTTTCTAGCAGTACTTTCACAATATTTTTACCTATATCATGTACATCTCCATCTACTGTTGCCAATAGAATCGTGCCTTTAGTAATTTGTTGATCAGAAGAAGACAACGTTTCTTTGATTAAGTCAAAAGCCGCTTGAACCGCTTCGCCTGCATAAATCAAATTTGGTAAAAAAGCGTCGCCTGCTTCAAATTGTTCCCCAACAATATCTAGACCCGGGATTAAATATTGATTGACAATATCCATGGCATTCACTTGCGCTTTGAGCATTTTTTCGACCATTGCAATGACTTCTTTTGTTCGCCCTTCAATCACGAGATCTTTTAAACTCACAGTCGTGTCACGCGCTACTTTTTGAGTATGATGCGTTTTTGCTTCTTGATGCTTTGCAACATATTCTAGAGCATTCTGATCATTACTATTAAAAACTCTAAACGCCAAAATCGTATCCATCATCTGCTGATCTAGCGGATTAAGAATAGGCGTATCCAGTCCTTTAGCCATTGCTAAATTTAAATACGTTCGATTCAGTAATAATCGATCTGGTAATCCAAAAGAAATATTACTAACCCCTAAAACAATGGGCAC
>Ga0172378_10004515_pt1 | contig 13026 bp, 14 predicted proteins | sample GrowelOW332metaG_FD_119755 | JGI IMG/M metagenome (GOLD analysis project Ga0172378, IMG submission 119755) | Groundwater microbial communities from an aquifer near a municipal landfill in Southern Ontario, Canada - Pumphouse #3_1 metaG | ecosystem: Environmental > Aquatic > Deep subsurface >...
GTAGCCAAACGGTATGTGTGGATCACCACGCCGTATCTCGCGCTGGACAACGAAATGCTTACCGTGCTGAGAATTGCGGCGCAAAGCGGTGTCGACGTGCGTATCATTGTTCCCCACATTCCGGACAAATGGTATGTCTTCGCCGTGACGCGTTCCTACTACCGCCTCTTGATGGAGTGCGGCGTCCGGATTTACGAGTACACGCCGGGGTTCATTCATGCCAAGACGATCGTCAGTGACGGCAAGGTCGCCATCATCGGGACGATCAACATGGATTATCGCACGTTTTACCTGAATTTTGAGAACGGCGTCGCATTTTACCATTCTTCCGTCGTCGGAGACGTGGAGCAGGATGTCAAAAGAACGCTGGCGGTTTCCCACGAGGTCAAACTCGACGAAGTACGCCGTACCTCACTTGTACGCCGGTTGTTCCGGTCTTTGCTCAGATTGTTCTCACCGTTAATGTGACAGGGCTTCCATCTCTTCCCTACTGAGCCGAAGTTCGGGTTGAGAGAGAGAGTCCGCAAGTTGAACGGGATTCGAGCATCCCACGATGGGGACGACGCGCGCCTTCTTGCTGGTCAGATACGCCAGCGTGACTGCTGCGGGAGAGGCGTGGTAGGTTTCGCAAAGCCGTTTGATTTTTGGGACGAGGGCGAGGTTCTCTTTGGAAAGGAAGCGTTTTCGTGCGCGAGTCGATATCCCGTCTTCGTTTCCTGAAAGAATTTTTGAGAAGATCCCCTTTGCCTGACTGGCGAATCCGAGTACCGGCATGCCGGTCTTCTCATACCACGCCTCAGCGTCCTTGGTAAGGAATTGCAACGTGTCGTCGCCCCACCATGTAGCATCGCAATGAGCCAGACTTGCCTGGATTTCGCTCATCGCAAATCCCTGCTTCCCATGTGCCGCCGCCCATGCATTGGCCGCTTCGATTCGTTCGCACGACCAATTGGATGCGCCCAGATACCGGGCGTATCCCTTCTCGTACACTTCCTCGTTCGCCATGTCGATCAACTCGTCTGCCGGAGCTTCTGGCTTGTCTCGATGGAAGAACCAAAGATCCACATGGTCGGTGTGAAGCTCCTCCAGACTTTCCTCTATATCGACGATGAGATTTTTCCGGCTTATTCTGCTGTGGTGAGTGTCCTCTTTCAGTGGATGGCATCCCTTGGTGATGAGGAACACTTCGTTTCTGGAATCGTTTTTCCCCATCCAGCGTCCCAGAAGCGTTTCGCTTGTGGAAACGCCCAACGGTTTATCCTGTCCGTAAACGCGAGCCGTGTCCAGAATGTTTCCTCCTTTCTGGAGGTAAAGATCGAGATTCGCAATGGCGTTTTCCTCGGAGACCGTCTCTCCGTAGTGGTCGCATCCCAAAGCTATGTTGGACAACTTCAGTCCCTGAAAGTCGAAATACCGCATGTCTTCATCATAGCAGACATGGCTCCGGTCTGCTATACTGGATGCATGAATGCGGAAGAAATGTGGCGTTCGGCGCGAGGTTATCTGACTCAGGGGGTCGCTCCCTATACGGCATGGGCGTTCTTCGGAAAAACGGGGGAGCAGACGGATAGGCTTGCATTTCTGGCGGCGCAAGGCGTCAAGAGGGCGACGACGAGCCTGTATGCGGACTACAAGGGGAGCGGGGATCCCATTCCTGTCGCGGGTGATTATTCGGTGGTTCTTGATGCGAAAGGCGAAGCCGTGTGTGTCATCGTTGACGAGAAGGTGTCGGTCGTCCCTTTTGGAACGGTCGATGAGGCGTATGCGGCAAAGGAAGGAGAGGGGGGGACAAGTCTCGCTTTCTGGAGGGAGGCGCACCGTCAGGCGTTTCCTGGGATCAAGGACGATGATCTGGTGGTGTGCGAGGAGTTCAGGAAGGTCTATCCTTGACCGTAAGAGTGCCTATAGATAGTATCGAAGTGAGGTGCCTCATGGAAAATGCAATGGATGATCTCATCCGTCTGTTCGCAAAGACGACCAATGAGAATGAGATGTACAAGCTGTTTGACGAATTGTTCACCACGGCGGAGCAGAAAGATTTTGCCCTTCGTTGGAATTTGATGAAGGAATTGTATCAGGGAACGCCCCAACGGGACATCGCCAAGAAATATCATATTTCGCTATGCAAGATCACACGGGGATCGAAGATTCTCAAAGGTCAGAATTCCTATTGCCGAAAAGTTCTCAGCGATCGATACGACGATCATTTGCATCTTTGAGTACGTCTCCGATGATTTGGCGGACGAACTGTTTGCTGCCGAACGCGATGGGAATGTTCCTCATTTCTGTCTCTACGTGGAGACGGAACGCTTTGTCCGTGGCGTACCGCTGAAGCAAGTCCGCTTGTCTGCGTATACTGTTTTCAATCCAACCGACTTCGTGCTGTGCGAAAAAATCGGCGGTTTTTTCCGCGGGATAGAGCATTTCGGTGATGATGAACGGTTTGTGGTAATACAGCGCTTCCATCTGGGCGTTCGCTCCTGCCTTTCCGATCTGGATGTCGCACGCACACAACCAGTTCTGCATGTCGGTGACAAATCCCGGGGTGTACAAGGGGAACGACGGGTACTGTCCTCGGAACCTGGCATACCGTTTTTCTGTGTCCTTGCTCATTGATCCCAGAATGATGACTTGGAAGGGGAAGTGTCGTTTGGCGAGCATTCTGACGAGACGAGTGTTGCCGATTCCTTCTCCTCCGAGATTGATCAAAATGGTAAACCGGTCGTCCAATCCGAGTTTCGCCCTTGCTTCCGTCGCCGAAAGCGGTTTTGACGTTTCAATTGCTTGCTTCAGCGGAAACGGGCAGAGAGAGACCTGTGCTCCTGAAAATCCAAGGTGGTAGCACCAATCCCTTCCCACGGTTGAAGTGACGAAGACGCGATCCAGGTACTTGCTGGAGCCGGCGACGGGATAGTAGAAAATGTCCGGAGCGTACCCATAGACGGGAATGTCAAAAAAGTGTTTGCGGACGATCGGAGCGATCAGGGGACCGATGAGGAAATGGGTTCCCAGAATGAAGTCGGGTTTGTACTCTTGCACAAACGAAATGAAACGATCCTTCATTTTTGGCAGCAAGTTGATGCCCTGGGTGATCAGCATGCCGCTGAATTTCGTATCCGCCATCGAATCTCCGATCCGTTCCTGGCTCGGGTGGCGGAGCATCATTCTCCAGCTTCGTTCAATCTGTTTTTTGATCAGGGGAGCCTGCATCAAGTCGAACATGTCACGTGACTGTGCTTCATATCCCATGCTGATCATCGCATCCCTGAGCGCGTCAGCGGGTGTCTGGTGGCCTTTGCCTGCGGTGACGTACAGAAACAATCCTTTCATTTTAATTCCTTCCCTTCATCTTTTCCCCCAATTGATGGAACGCCACCATCATGCCGGGGAGGATGCAGATCGTCGAAAGTGTCGTGGAAAGCAATGCGATGGCCATAAGGAACCCGAAATACCGGATGGGCGTGTAACTTGCGAATGTCAGTACGAGCATGCCGAGGATGATACTGACGGATGTCAGCATGATGGGGCGGCCGGTGACCAGAATGGTATGTTGCACTTGGACGGCAAAGGGCTGGGCGGGATGCCGCTTCCGCTGGGAGAGGAACCGCACCATAAAATGAATGGCGTCGTCAATGCCCGTGCCGACCGTGACCGAGCCGAAGATTATCGTCACAACGTCGAACGGGATGTGGAACAAGTACATCATGCAATAACTGCACATCACGCCGATCATGATGGGGACCATCGAGGAGAGCCCGTATTTCAGAGAATGAAACAGCAGACAGACGATCAGGAAAACCATAACGAACGAGATGACGGTGGATGCCATTTGGTCATGTTGAATGATATTTACAAGCTTCAGATTCTCCGCCGTCGTTCCCCAGTCGCTGACGATGACGTCTTTGGGAAGAAGATTGCGATCTTTTGCAATCGCCTCCTTGAGTGCTTTTGCGCTGTCCAGATCCTGCATGGTACGATTCCTGCTGTCCCAATAACGAATGGCGATCGTCATTCGCGTACCGTCCTCGTTCATCAACATGCTGACCGTATTCCCTCCGATTTTGTTTTGCAGGACGTCAAGGTACTTGGAAAGGGCAAGAATCATGCCGGCACGTTTGGGAATTTCGCGTTTTCCTTCGTAGACGTTGTTGAAGAATGCAGCGTACTGACTGAACGAGAGGATGTGCACGATGTCGGGGTCATCCGTGCGAAGTGCCTGTTCATAGGCATATACTTTTCCCAGTATGTCCGGACGGGTGAAGTAATGAGTCTCTTCTTTCGGTGCAGCCAAGGAAATGTAGTGGGGATCGGTACTGCCCATCCGGGTGGAGAAGTACAGGGCGTCTTTCAGATAGAGATCATTTTTTGGAAAATAGGAAATATAGTCGGTCTCGACGGGGATTTTGTCGACGCTGCCCAGAAAAAAGCAAAAGATGGCGACGAGCACCAGAAGCCCTATGTACCATCGGCGTACGACGAAGTCTGAAGCGCCGAGGACGATGCGGGAGAGGGTTCCTTCCTTGATTACTTTCAATTGGTGCTTGCGGGGCGGCGAGATGGTGGAAAGCCATGCGGGAATGTAGGTGAGAGAGAGGATCGCACAGTAAGCTATGCCAAGGGAAACGGCGATTCCCATTTCCCTGAACGCGGAGATTTTTGTGACGAGCAGACTAAGAAATCCGACGATGGTCGTCAGACATGCCGCGAGGATCGTCGGCATAATTCCCCGCATCGACGTCACCACGGTTTTTTGTTTGTCCTGGGTGTTCCTGCTGTCGCGATATTGGTTGTAGTAGGCGCTGATCACATGGATCGAGTAGGAGGATCCGAGGATCAAGACCATGCATGGCGTGATGATTGATACGATGGTAAGTTCGTATCCGAGAAGGCGCATCGTCCCGACTGTCCAGATGATGCCGATCAGAGAGACGCTGAAAGGAATCAGAACGGCACGTTTTGCCTTGAAGGAAAGGTAATAGATAAGAAGGATGACGAGCAGGCACAGCCCAAGAAGAACGAACAGGTTGTTCGTCAAATAATGGCTCAGCCTGTCGCTAAAGAACGTCGAACCGAGTACTTTTACCGAACAATACGGGTCGAGCGTATGGACGATCTCACTGATCGTCCTGTCAAGTTTCAATTGTGATTCGCCGAAACGCCGCGCGCTGTAATAGACGAGAAATCCCGTTCCGTCAGGCGTAGTGACCAATCCCCTGATCATGTCGTCGCGTGCGATTCGTTCCTTGAAGGTCCTGGCTTCCTCATCCGTCCACGACGCCTTCCCCTGATGGGGGGAGAGCGGGACGGTGGCAAGTCTGGTCCCTTTTTTCTCCACCGTAGCGAAGGTGAACGGCGATACTTCCGGGCCTATCTGCGGAATTTCTTTCAGGCGCGAACGGACATTGTCGATTGCCGTCAGGGTCTCGGGGGCAAATACGTGTTGTCCTTCGACGAGAAAATAGACATTCTCCGGCCATTGTCCATCGTCCTCACCCCATACCTCTTTTTTGATGGTTTCGACTTGCTCGTCGACTGGGATCATACCGTCCAGACTCGTGTCGATAGACAAAGAAAGTGCCAAAACCAGAAACAGCGCCGTAATGGAGAAGACCAATGTCAGAATGAGTTTCCTGTGTCGGGAAACCCACGAAAAAAACGTCCCCACGATCGCCTCAGATATAAGGATGCCCGTCGATGTAGTCGATGTATTCGCTTGCCGTATGCGCCGCGATCGCTCCATCCGAAGCGGCGGTCACCAATTGTCTGAACGGCGTATCCCGTACGTCGCCAGCGGCAAACAACCCTGGAATGGAGGTTTGCATGTTACGATCCGTAACGACGTATCCTCCCCGATCCAATATACTCTTTTCGAGAAATCCCGTCTGAGGAAACATGCCGACGAAGATGAACACGCCGTCCGCCTCCATTTGCCGTTTCGATCCATCCTTCGCGGATGTCAGCTCGACCGCGGTGACATGTTTCCCGTCGCCGAGAATCTGGGAAACGGTGGTTTCCATCATCGTCGGAATCTTTTTGCAATTAACTTGGTCGATCAGGTTTTCTTGGGCGCGGAAACGATCCTTGCGATGGCAGATGGTAAGGTTTTTTGTCAATTGGGAAAGGTACAGCGCATCAGTCAGGGCGGTATCTCCGCCTCCCACGACGAGAATCCGTTTGCCGCGGAACAACGGCCCGTCGCAGGTACCGCAATAGGATACCCCTTTGCCTTGGTATTGCTCCTCGCCAGGGACATCCAGCTGTCTGTGCTTCGCTCCTGTGGCGATGATGACCGCCTTCGCTTCCCATTCTCCTTCGTTTGTCTTGAGAAGAAAGCGATTGCCTTCCTTACGTACGGAAGTTACTTCCGCAGAGAGAAACTCCGCGCCGAATCGTTTCGTCTGGTTCTCGAAACGTTCTCCGAATTCGTAACCGGAAATGGACTCCGTCAGTCCCGGATAATTCTCCACGTCGGCGATGTACATGCATTGTCCACCGGGGGCGAAACTTTCCATAACCAAGGCGCTGCGTCCGGCCCGGGCCGCGTAACCTGCGGCACTCATCCCTGCAACCCCGCCCCCGATGATGATGATGTCCTTACGCTCCATGACTTTCCTCCCGTTGCTTCTTGATTTTCTCCTGTAGCGCGATTTCGGCGTCGCTACGGCGTACGTATTCCGGTCCGCAACCGATATCATCCGGACCTTTTTCCCTAAAACGCTTCAGGCCAAGAGTCACGAGGCTTTGTGTCAGGGAACGGTAACGGATGGGATCGACGATCAGACGGCCCGAATAAGGCGTAATGGACGGTGCGAATGCCACGGCATCAGCTCCGGTGACCAACGCGGATCCATATCCTTCCAACAACTCGGCAACTTCCGCGCCCTCGCAGTCAAGATCGGGACATATTCGCTTTCCATCGGCAAAAATGGCGCTGTAGTATCTGGCTTTGCGTGCGTCGATTACCGGGACGATCGCTCCGGGGAAAAAACCGACGGCTTCCTTCAGCGCATCCATCGTCGGGATGGAGACCAGAGGGATATCACCGGCGAGTGCGATGCCTTTCAGTGCGCTCATACCGATCCTGAGCCCAGTGAAAGAACCTGGTCCGCTGGTGCATACCAGAAGGTTGAGTTCTTCCGGTTTGAGGCCCATCTGAGTGCATACGGCGATTATTTCCGGCACAAGGTGCTCGGAATGCATGCCGCTGGAAAGCAGCATCCGTTCACAGAAAAGATTCATCGGATCGTTTTCGTCACCGACGGCAAGTCCGAGACGCATCGTCTCGGTTGCAGTGTCCACAGTCAGGATGTTCATAGTTCCATACCTTCGATCGTGATGATCCTGTCTTGGTTTGGCTTGATCTCCAGATTGATGTATACCGTCTGCTTGGGCAACATCTGCTGGATTTTCTCGCTCCATTCGATCAGTGTGACGGCTTTGCCGTACAGCATCTCCTCCCCACCGATCATTTCGAATTCGTCAGTACCGGAAAGCCGGTACAAATCCATGTGGTACATTCTCAGGGTTTTCCCTTGGTATTCCTGGATCAGAGTGAAAGTGGGGCTGACGATCGCTTCGGCAACGCCGAGCGCTTCGGCAACGCCTTTCGCGATGACCGTCTTGCCCGCTCCAAGGCTTCCCCGCAGGCTGATCACCGTTCCCGGTTTGCATTTCGCACCGATCCTCCGTCCTATTTCCAGAGTTTCCACAGGACTTTTTGAACTGATAGTCATATTTATCCCTCGTCGTGATGATGGTGGCATTCACACTCGTCATCAGCTTCTTCCATATCTTCGCGGTGAGCGGAAAAATCATGCATCGCTTCTTTTGCGTCTTGCTTTTTCACCGCTTTCCGGAGCGTATCATCGTCCACGACCTGTTCGGTAACAGGCGTCTCTCCAAGGCTGTCGCCCGTTTGTGCGGCATAATCCTTCATTAATTGCTTGATCAACGGATCTTCCCCATCAATGGATCTGGCCTTTTCCAACAGCCGTCTGGCCTCCGTGTATTCCTGATCCTTAAGATGAAGATATGCAAGATTGGAGAGATAGGTGAGATTCGTATCGTCAAGATCTACCGCCGTGTCCAGATAAGTTTTCGCCAGTTCTTTATTCCCCAGAGAGAACTCGCACAGCGAAAGCTCGTTGTAGATGTCGGCGTCCCGTTCTCCAAGGGAGAGGCATTTGAGGAACGCCGTTTTTGCTTCGTCAAACGATTCCAGTCGCCGAAGTGCCCAACCTTTGAGAAAATATGCGTTCCAAACGGAGGGATTTTTCCCGATATAGGTGTCGAGCGCTTCGATCGCCTTATCCTCTTCTCCCATCTGGATTTTGTCGTAGGCGCTCAGCAAGGCTGTATCGTTGGTGATTTTCCTTGTGATGTCGGCGTATACCTTCTCAACCTTCGTTCGTTTTTCCCCTTGGGGTGCAACCTGAAGGTATTGTTCGAAGAAAGACTGCGTTGCTTCGGTATTTCCTTGATATAAATGAAAATATCCAGCTTCACATAACAAATCTGGATCCTTGGGAAACTGTTTTAACCCTTCCAGCAATGTGTCGAGCGCCTTCTGGGCGTACAGGTCGTACGCGGTTCCCTTGGTCTCATCCTTTGCCGCTCTTTCGCTGTATAGGGTCGCCAGATTGATGAACGTTGCACTTTGCGGGGAAAGGTGGCACACAGTGAGGAAGAGTTCCTCGGCGAATTCCAGATGCCCCTGTTTTTCCTGTGCGATCGCGGCGAGGTTCAGTTGCTCCACCACATCGGGTTCCGCCGCAAGAACAAATGCCCTGTAATAGTCGTAGTTGGGATCTTCTTGTTTCCATGCAATGAGTTTCAGCATGCCGCTGATGATCATTTCGATGGTGACTTCGCTCGAATCGTCGATGGATGCCTGTCCTTCGGGAAGTTGGACGGGAAGCCTTCTTGCCGGATCAATTCTGAATCCGTTGATTTCTCTTTCCATGCTTTCAGGAAGCGTGATGAAAACAATATCCTTCAGCGTAGCGTTGTTTGTCATGCTTGTTGGTCCTTCTCGTAGAAAAAAAGGCCTGCGGCGCCGCTTCCGAAGAAGCTCTTGAACCTAAGGTTCAAGTGGGTGACTTGGTGCTGACGATTCTGTCTTCTTATAACCCGAAGGCGAAGGCAATGCAGGTCAGCTATTCCGAGACCCTCTGCTAAAATTTGCGCCAAGAGACTATTTGCTCCGGTGGCTACCGCAGGTTATCCATATGGTACACAAGAAATCCCAAATGATAAAGGGGGTAGGGGGAAAACAAACGGGGAAGAAGGTCGTGGGGCGTACCGGTTCTTCCGGCTTCCTAATGCCGGAGGCGATCCCGTTCGATAAAAAAACCTGCCACAGCAATATGGCAGGTCACATAAATCCAAGAAAAAGGATCAGAGGTCAGATTCGTCGACTTGCTCGCCGGAGAGGGCTCCGCCACTGGTGAAGTCGTCCGCCGCTTCGAGTTCTTTGTTTGAAATCGCCTCCAAAGGAACCTCATCCAACCCCTCGACGCCGGAAAGCGTATCCAGCGACTTGGCGATGCTTTCCTCGATGAGCTTGCTGCTCTCCTCGTACTTGCCGATATAGGACTGAAGTTCCTCGTTGTGGGTGGTTGCCAATTGCAGATGTTGTTGAAGTTCATCGATCTGACGCTTCGACTCGGACAATTGCTGCTGAAGTTGCTTGACAAGATCCTCGGACGCAGTCACCTGCCCTTGAAGGGTTTGGATCTGCGTATTCGCTTGCTGTAGCTTCTCCACAGTTTCGGGAGCGACAACCGGACGGCTCTGCGCTTCTTGTAATTGTTCCTGCAGATCCGCCTTTTCCTTCCGAAGCATGGCGATAAGACTTGCCGCTTTTTGCGTCCTCTGTTCCAACAACTGCACTGTGTCAATCACCGACATTGTTTTGTCCTTTGATTAGCTCTCCAACGCCGCTTTCGCTTGGGTAACCAACGCGGAGAACGCCTGCTTGTCTTCGATCGCCATGTTGGAAATTGCTTTTCTGTTCAGTTCGATGTGGGCCAAATTCAGACCGTGCATAAACTGAGAATAGTTCAATCCCTCGGCGCGTACCGCAGCGTTGATTCTCGCAATCCAGAGTTTACGGAAATCCCGTTTCTTCTCTTTGCGTCCCCGATACGCATACTTGCCGGCTTTCGCAACAGCATCCTTCGCCACACGCCAGTTGGTGCTTCTGCGCCCCCAATAGCCTTTGGCGAGATCCAGTACTTTCTTTCTTCGATTCTTGTGTTTGGTTCCGTCGACTGCTCTCATCGTTTGCCTCCTACGCCCATGGCATCATCGTCTTGACAGACTTGATCATCGGCTTTGCGGTCAAGTACCCCTGCTTGCGCAGGTCGCTCTTGCGTTTGCGGCTTTTCTTGGTGAGAATATGGCGAAGATTCGCTTTTTTATAGCGGACCTTGCCAGTCCCGGTGATCCGAAACCTTTTGGCGACGGATTTTCTTGTTTTCATTTTTGGCATATTACCCTTCCTTCCACGTCGTCAGGAACAAGAACCCCTGAACAACGGATATATCCCAAACCTCTCGGCTGTGGATTACGTCTTCTGGTTCGTCTGCGCTTGTGTCTTTGCCTGCTGTCCCTTCGCGTTTCTTGGACTGACCATAATGGACATCATCTTGCCTTCCATAAGCGGCGGTCGATCGAGATTGAACTCTACACCATTCGCGGTGAGATTTTCAAGTATCTTGTTCAACGTATCTTTTCCCAAGTCCGTATGGGCCATCTCCCTGCCACGGAATCGAATGGAAATCTTCACTTTGTTGCCTTGGGACAGAAAATCGGCTATGAACTTGCCTTTCGTTTCAATGTCATGCTTTTCGATTTTCGGTTGCATCCGGATTTCCTTGATCTTGATGGTCGTTTGGTTCTTTTTTACGTCGCGGAGTCGTTTCTCCTGTTCGTAACGGTATTTTCCGTAATCCAGAATCCTGCAGACCGGAGGATTTGCGGTGGGGGACACTTCCACCAAATCGAGTCCTTCCTCTTCGGCGAACCGAACGGCATCGGGAACGCTCATGATTCCTTTCTGGTTTCCGTTCGCATCAATGACGAACACTTCCTTTGCGCGGATCTGTCTGTTGATCCGTAAATCTTTTGTAGCCAATCGATCTCCTTGTGTTTTCGTGGGAAAAGCACTTTAGTTTTTCAAGCGTTTGTGAAGCAAAAGCTGTCTCCAACTATACCATATGGGCTTTTGCGTGTCAAAGTATTGTTCTTCAACAGAACACAAAAACACCGTCAGACGTATGCCTGGCGGTGTTTTGGACAAAACGGAATACGCTCACGCTTTCCCAGCGGAGCCGAGGACGTCCTTGTTCTTGTGCATATACATCTTCTTCAGTTCGTCCCGAGCGGGTCCAAGGTACTTGCGCGGATCGAATACTTCCGGATGTTCGTAGAACGTCTTGCGAATGATGGCCGTCATAGCGAGTCGGCCGTCGCTGTCGATGTTGATCTTGCAGACGTTGGTCTTCGCCGCCTTGCGAAGCTGTTCTTCGGGAATGCCGACATTGTCCTTCAGCTTGCCGCCGTATTGGTTGATCATCTTCACGTATTCGGGCGGGACGGAGGAGGAACCATGCAGGACGATGGGGAAACCGGGTAACCGTCTCTCGACTTCTGCCAGAATATCAAAGCGGAGCGGAGGAGGGATCAGAATGCCGTCGGCGTTGCGGGTGCACTGCTCGGGTTTGAACTTGCAAGCGCCATGGCTGGTACCGATGGAAATGGCCAGCGAATCGACGCCGGTCTTCTTGACGAATTCCTCGACGTCCTCAGGACGGGTGTAATGACTTGCCCCTGCGGATACTTCGTCCTCGATGCCCGCGAGGACGCCAAGTTCGCCTTCCACGGTGACATCGTATTTGTGGGCATAGTCGACGACCTTCTTGGTGACGGCGATGTTTTCTTCAAAGGGAAGGGAGGAACCATCGATCATAACGGACGAAAATCCATTGTCGATGCACTGTTTCGCAGTTTCGAAGCTGTCGCCATGATCAAGATGCAGGACGATGGGGATGCTGTAGCCAAGTTCCTTGGCATATTCCGTCGCACCGCGAGCCATATTCCGCAGGATATTGATGTTGGCGTAATCTCTCGCGCCCTTGGACACCTGAAGAATAACCGGCGAACGGGTCTCGACGCACGCCTGAATGATGGCCTGCATCTGCTCCATATTGTTGAAGTTATACGCGGGAATGGCATAACCGCCTTTCACCGCTTTCGCAAACAGTTCTCTGGTGTTTACCAGACCGAGTTCCTTGTACGAAACCATTAGATCGCTCCTTTCCTGTAAAAGGTATTCATTTCTTCAGTTAATCTAGCTTTTTCCGGTGGTATGGTCAACAGAGTCCCGTGTTACTTTCCCTTGAGAAATATGCTACAGTACCCTCATGCGTATTCGCACCGTCTTGCCCATCGTCGTGTTGCTTCTCGTCATTGTCTGCGGGGTCGGGTATTTTCTCTCTCCCGCCCTCACGGTGGTGACCGATCCCGTCTATGCCGAAAGCAGTCTTGCCCAAGTACAGGATGATTTGGGACGGGAGCTTCTGTTCAAGGGAATCAGGGTCAGAATAGAACGGTGGGACAGACTTCCCGAGACGAGGGATCAGGCGATTTCTCTCCTTTCCCGTGTGAAGGGAAGATGGGTGCTTTTTTCACCTGCCGTGACGAATGTCGTTGCGGACTACCGAATTGGGAAGGGCGAGCTTCCTCCCGGCATCTTCATCGGGATGGGACGTGATACGGATCTTACTTCGGCCACGCTGCACGCCTTTCGCGACGACGGATACCCTCGATTGCAGGGCGATGACGTGTTGTTCGTCTATGAAGGGGAGAAGCCGGAGGTCGCAAACGCATATGCGCACAGCCAACGATTGGATGAACAGACGGAGACGTATGCGAAGGCAAAACTCGAGGAATGGACAAAGGCCGGATATCGAACGATTGTCGCCTGCGATCTGAGCGGTCTCCCTTCGTTTTTTATGGGAAAAA
>Ga0172378_10004517_pt1 | contig 13025 bp, 5 predicted proteins | sample GrowelOW332metaG_FD_119755 | JGI IMG/M metagenome (GOLD analysis project Ga0172378, IMG submission 119755) | Groundwater microbial communities from an aquifer near a municipal landfill in Southern Ontario, Canada - Pumphouse #3_1 metaG | ecosystem: Environmental > Aquatic > Deep subsurface >...
AAAAATCATCCTTGGATAGGCAAACATTATGCAGATGCTTTATATAATGGGACAACGAGCCGCTGGGAAAGACGTGTAAACATCAATATAGGCATCTATTTTTAACTTCAAATGAAAAACAAGATCAAGGCAAAAAAATTTCTTAGTCTAAGGTGAAAGGACGTAATTTTAGGTTCATCTTCGTTAAGGCTATTGTCGTTCTTATCAATAGGATAAGGATTTGTTTTTATATTAACAAAGTAGTTTCTATATTAGCTATGATGTTATGTATAGTGATAGTATTATGAATTTCTTTATAATAGATTAATTTAATTTTTATGCCTGTAAATAAATAAAATAAGCCTTTTTTACTTATTATGGATTTTTCTTATAGTCTTTTGGATGTTATTATTATTGACGAGGACTTTTTTTATAGTAAAACACACTATTTTACATTCTTGCGTAGACGATACACTATACTTTTGTGGTTGTTAATTCGTAACACATAAAAATATATTTATTAAAAGAACTAATTATGAAGTACACAAAAAAAAATTTTTTTTATTTATTAATTGCAATGTTGATTCCTTTTCAACTTTTTGCACAAAGTTATACGGTGAAAGGAACCGTATTAAGTGACGCAGGAGAATCTGTTATAGGTGCTAATGTGTTAATTAAAGGCTCATCGCATGGAACGATTACTGATTTAGAAGGACGTTATAACCTTCAAGTACCTAATGAAAAAAGTGTGTTGGTGTTTTCTTCTATAGGTTATACTACACAAGAAATAAAGATAGGTAATCGGAAGATAATAGATGTTATATTTAAAGAGAATACCGAATTGTTGGATGAAGTTGTAGTTGTAGGTTATGGCATTCAAAAAAAAGCTACAATAACGGGGGCTGTATCATCGGTAAAAGGAGATGAGTTGAAAGCTTCGGGTCTAATGAATGTTACCAATTCTTTTGCGGGCAGATTACCTGGTGTTATTACTACTAATCGTTCGGGAGAGCCAGGATCTGATTGGTCTGATATTTTAATTCGTGGTAAGGGTTCATTGAATAATAATTCACCATTAATTGTAATAGATGGTGTAGCGAATAGGAGTGGAATGGAACGTATTAATCCTAATGATATTGAATCTGTTTCTGTTTTGAAAGATGCATCCGCAGCTATTTATGGTGCTCAAGCGGCTAATGGTGTTATATTAATAACCACAAAAAGTGGTGTTGTTTCAAAGCCTTCTATAGAATATAATGGTTCGTTCAGTCTTTCACAAAATACACGTACTCCTCAATTATTAGATGCATCTGATTGGATGAATTATGATGATGAGATAAAAAATCATATGGGAGAAACTCCTTTATGGACTAATATAAAAGGAGGATATTTGGATGGATCAATTAATTCAAACAAATATGGTAATACAGATTGGATGAAAACAATATTCCGGACATTTGCTCCACAAACACGACATTCTATATCCTTAAAAGGGGGAACAGAGAAAGTTAAATATTATATAGCGGGAGACTTTTCTTATCAAGAACCAGCCTATAGAAATACGCTTTATAATTTCAAAACGAATCAGATGCGTGTTAATATTAAGGCCGATGTTACTAAAGATTTAGCTATTGGTCTTAATGCTTCAGGTCGTAATGAGAGACGATTCCAAAGTCCTCTTTCAACAGGAACTATATTTTGGGAAGCTTTTATGGCTTATCCTTATTTACATGATTATTATCCAAATGGTCTTCCTGCACCTGGTATTTCATGGGGTAATAATTTGGCCATTTTAACTTCTGGTAAAGGGGTAGGCTATAAAGAAGTTAAAGACTTTTTTTTAAATACCAAGTTTGATTTTGATTTGAAGCTGGATTGGATAACAAAGGGTTTGTCTTTTTCTGGTTTTGCCGCTTTTGATCGTAAGTATGATAATAACAAAACATTTAATGATGTATGGGATACCTATAATTACAATGAAATTAACGATGAATATGTAAAGCAGACCACAAATGCAGAAAATAATGTTATAACGTTATATCAGAGTAATGACAATAATTCAACGACTACGTTGAATGCGAAACTGAATTATAAGAGACAATACGGGGTACATAAAATAGGAGCTTTTGTAGCGTATGAACAAAGTAAATATACAGGTGATCAATTTGATGCTTGGCGTGGTTATTTTTTAAGTGATCAGTTAGAGTATCTCAATAATGGAGGTGATAAAGATAAAACAAATAGTGGTTATGGATATGTGTCAGCTCGTCAAAATATTTTTGGACGTTTGAATTATGATTATAACGATAAGTATATGATTGAGTTTACACTTCGTCGTGATGGATCAATGAATTTTTCAAAAGAAGGTCGCTGGGGTACTTTTCCTGGTTTATCAGCAGGATGGAGAATTAGTGAAGAATCGTTTATGGATAAGGTTACTTGGTTAGATGATTTAAAGCTAAGAACTTCTTGGGGAAAATTAGGAAACGATAGAGTAAATCAGTTTCAATATTTAAGTTCATTTAATATGGGAACAGGAGCTATTCTTGGGGAAAACCCTTCTATGGGAAATGGATTTTACGAAGGCCGTATAGGAAATCCAAATATCACTTGGGAAAAAGTTGATACAAAGAATATCGCTGTAGATGCAAGTTTATATAATGGTTTGCTAAATTTCACCGTTGAATATTTTAAACAAAATAGAAAGGATATTTTAACGCCGAAACAAGCTTCTATTCCTGATTATACAGGATTAACTCTTCCAGATCAAAATATAGGCGAAGTTAATAATTCTGGAGTTGAGTTTATGGTTAATCATACTAATAAAGTAGAGAATATACGTTATGAAATCGGTGCTAATATAACTTATGCTAAGAATGAAATTGTCTTTTTCGATGAAGCAACAAATACTCCAGAATGGCAGAAACGAACAGGATATTCAATTGATTCATGGTTGATGTATAAAACAAATGGTATTTATCAGACACAAGAAGAAATAGATGCTACGCCACACTTTCCTGGAGCACGCCCTGGTGATATTAAATATCTAGATTTTGACAATGATGGTTCCATAACAAGCAATGATAGAGTTAGAGATTATATTAGTAATATACCTCAAGTTGTCTTTGGTATTAATATGGGAGCATCATGGAAAGGTTTTGACTTAAATATACTGTGGAGTGGACAAACCAGAGCAAAACAAATGATTATACCTTATTCTTATAATACTTATCAGGAAATTTATGATAATAGATGGATTTCAGCAGAACAGACTCCTAATTCTAAATATCCGAGAGCTTTTAATAAAGATGATGGTATGAATACTAAATATTCCGATTTTTGGCTCTATAATGCTTCTTTTATACGTTTAAAAAATGTGGAATTTGCCTATACGTTACCTGTAAATCTGACAAAGAAGGCGAAGATAGAGAATGTGAGATTGTATTTGATTGGTGCCAATTTATTTACTATAGATCATATTGGTTTTCAAGATCCTGAATCAAGTTCGGTAAATGCTGGACAATATTATCCTCAGCAAAGAACCTATACCGTAGGAGTAAATGTAAGTTTTTAAATAATAAATCAAATAATAATGAAAAAATATATAATTAAAAGTCTATTACTAAGTTTTTTTATAATTGCTGTTTCTTCATGCAATTATCTAGATATAGAACCTCTAGATTCATATACAGAAAATAATGTCTTTTCTGATCCAGCATTGACTAAAGCTTATGTAACAAGAAATTATAGGTTACCTATTAATGGATGGAGTAATTATGCTTTACGTTTTATATCAGATGAAGCGCATAATAATTTTAATTGGGGTAGTGCTTGGACAATAACAAGAGGACAGATGACTCCTGATCAGTATGGGAGTTTTGGTATATGGAGTGATTATTATGGTTATATTAGAAGTTGTAATATTTTCTTTAATAATATAGATAAATTACAAGGATCTGAATCTGAAATTAATCTTTTGACAGGAGAAATGACTTTTTTTAGAGCTTTCTATTATATGGAACTTGTTAATCATTATGGAGGTGTTCCCTTGATTACAAAGACTTTTGAATTAGAGGATGACAATATGATGATCCCAAGAAACAGTTATGATGAATGCGTTGATTTTATTGTGAGTGAGTTTGAAAAGGCGGAAAATCTTCTTCCTCTTACCCAGACTGGAAGTGATTTTGGGCGTGTGACTAAAGGTGCATCTATGGCTTTAAAAGCTAGAATGTTGCTTTATGCGGCTAGTCCATTATGGAATACTGCTAATGATGTGAATAAATGGCAGAAAGCAGCTGAAGCAGCAGAGGCGGTTATCAATTTGGGTATTTATAATTTAGATCCTGATTATAAAGGATTATTTTTAAATAGTAAGAGTCCGGAAATTATATTCCAACGTCTTTATACAACAGAATATTCCAATGGCTTTGATTGGCCCAATACACCAAATGGATGGACAGGATGGTCAGCTACATGCGTATTACAAGGCCTGGTTGACAGCTATGAGATGGAAGACGGAACAATGCCTGATCCTAGTAAATATGATACTGCTACAGAAAATCCATGGAAAGGTCGTGATCCTCGTTTTTATTCTTCTATCGTATGTGACGGACAAAATTTCAGAGATAAGACTGTTGATTTTTGGATAAGTGCTGACGAAAAAACGGGAGGAAAGGATAGTGAGTTTGGTACAGATAATTGGAATCATTCAAAAACACATTATACGATACGTAAATTCATGAATGAATCATTAACTTCACCTTGGGAAGATAAAGGAAGTCAATCATGGATATATTGTAGGTTGGCTGAAATTTATTTGAATTATGCTGAGGCAAAATTTCATTCTGGAGATGAATCTACAGCACGTGAATACCTTAATAAAATTCGTTTGAGGGCTCGTGGAGGAAAGACGGGTATTTTACCTGATGTTACAGCAAGTGGAGAAGATTTGTTGAAAGCGATACAACATGAGCGTAGGATAGAGTTAGCCTTTGAAGATCAACGTTTTTATGATGTACGTAGATGGAAAATAGCAGAGCAAACCGAGAATGTCGATGCGAAGGGCATTAAAATAGTAAAGAATGAGGATGGTACAAAATCATATTCAATTGTAAAGGTAGATGTTCGTTCTTTCACTGCACCTAACCATTATTTGTTCCCTATTCCAAATAGTGAAATAAGGAAGAACAACTTATTGGAACAGAATCCTGGTTATGATAAAATACAATAGATTAAAAAGATCTTTAATATGAATAGATATTATATAAATCTTTTATTTGTTTTTTCTCTCATTTTTATCTTTTTAGATTTGAATGCTCAGCAAAGATGGACAATTAGTGACAATGGTGGCATTGATTGGACCGTTGGCAATCAGGATTCACATTCTGATCATATAGAAATGAGTGGAAAACAAATTTCTGTCGTATTACGATATGGTGTTACGAAGGAGGGATGTTTTATAATCAATAAGAGTCTTGTGTTTCCTTTGTTGCGTACAATACCTAACGATACTCATGCTAGCTTGATGCGTCGTACGGATTGGAATTTACTTGATAGAGTTACTGTAAATGGATGTTCACTTCAGAATGAAAAAGTAGAACATCTCTTTTTAAGAGGGATGTTGATAGTGAAAAGTGCGTTTGCTACAACAACGGGTAAGGTCGAAGTAATGAGAACGTATTTCCCATCTACAGAAAAGCCAGCTTTAATTGAAAAGTATGAGATCAAGAATCTTGATACGGATGATATAAAGATAAAAATTCCTGAAAGTGAATCGGTCATAACTACTGATGTTGGAAAAGGAGTGGATGGAAGTTATAAAATCAAGATGCAGGCAAACAAAACGGGTAGTTATAAGCTACCCGTTGGAAAATCGATAGTTTTTTATGCCTCTATAGCTGGATATAAAGAAGGACAATCAGATCTAAATATTAATGGTGAAGATGAATTAAATAAGAGAATTAAGTTTATTGATTATTTAACAGATAATCTGGTGTTAGAAACGCCCAATAAGATTATTAATAGGATGTTTGCTTTTTCAAAAATACGTTCTTGTGAAAGCATCTATGAAACAAAGAATGGTCCTATGCATGGACCTGGAGGTGAATCCTATTATGCAGCTATATGGGCGAATGATCAAGCTGAATATATAAATCCCTATTTCCCTTTTATAGGATATAAATATGGTAATCTATCAGCTTTTAATTCCTATAGGCTTTTTGCAAAATATATGAATGAAGACTGGTCTCCGATGCCAAGTTCTATTATTGCAGAAGGAACAAATATATGGAATGGTGCAGGTGATCGTGGAGATGCAGCTATGATTGCTTATGGTGCTGCACGTTATGCTTTGGCTTATGGCAATAAAAAAGAAGCTTTGGCTTTATGGCCATTGATAAAATGGTGTTTAGAATATTGTTATCGTCAGTTGAATGATCAAGGTGTTGTTGCTTCTGATAGTGATGAATTGGAAGGACGTTTTCCTGCTGGAAAAGCCAATCTTTGTACTTCTTCATTATATTATGATGCACTTCTTTCCGCTGCTTATCTTAACAAAAGTCTGAATGGTAGTCCAAAATTAAGTGGTTTATATAGAAAACAAGCGATAGCGCTAAGAGAAAATATTGAAAACTATTTTGGTGGAAATGTAGAAGGCTTTGATACTTATAAATATTATGAAGGCAATGAGGTTTTACGTTCATGGATTTGTATGCCGCTTACAGTTGGCATTAAAGATCGTGCGTTAGAAACGATAAAAGCTCTATTTTCTCCCTATCTTTGTACCAAAAATGGTTTGCTTACGCAAGCGGGAAGTAAAACCTTTTGGGATCGTTCGACTCTTTATGCTTTACGAGGAACTTATATTGCAGGGGCAACTGAAGAGACGACAGCTTATTTGAATAAATACTCAACCATGCGTTTGCTCGGTGATCATGTTCCTTATGCCGTAGAAGCTTGGCCTGAAGGTAATCAGAGACATCTGTCTGCGGAAAGTGGACTTTATGGGCGTATAATAACTGAAGGTCTTTTTGGCATTCGTCCTACGGGATTTAGATCCTTTTTAGTATTGCCACGACTTCCAATAAAATGGAAAAAAATGGCTCTTCGAAAAATTGGAGCATTTGGTTCTTGTTTTGATATTGAAGTGAAAAGAATAAAAAGAAATAAAATTGAGGTTACAGTAAAGAATGGAAATAGAATTGTAACTAAAAAAATAATCAAAGAAGGTTCGTCCTTTTTGTGTAAATTATAATCTTATGAATGTAAAAATTTTGTACCTTTTAGAAACTATGTTCTTATGGGTTGGTTGTACGAATACAAATAATGGTTTAGTTCCTGCTGATATAGAAATATCAAGTTCATCAGCACAATTAGATTCAGCCTTCAATTGGGCTAAAAATAAAGCCCGTTCGTACGTGATGACAGGGAAGACGGGTAAGATTAATATTTCAGAAAATTATGAAGGCGAAGGGAATGTAAACTATATCCCTTCTTATTGGGCTGGTTATCCACATCGTTCAGCTTTTTATTCTCGTGATTATTGTCATCAAATGGTGGGGGCTCATTTATTAGGTTTGAATGAAGAAAATTATACAATGTTAAAATCTTTTGTTGCGACTTCCACTGAAAGCCGAAAGTGGTTCCCTGTATGGGCTCTTAATTTTGATGGAAGTATTTTCAATTTAGATTATGATAATGATACGTTATTTGTGCGTGAAGTGCCTGCTGCTTTTGAATTGGTAGAGAAAGCATATAAACAGTATTTATGGACAGGTGACGAGCGTTTACTTACGGATTCAACGCTTTTAAATTATTATAAGCATATAGTTACTGATTTTGTTACTATGCATGATAAAAAAATACCAAATGGTGTTGCAGAAGGAACGGGAACAGGTCATATTTTTAAAGGAGTAGCCACCTATAATGAAGCTTCTGATATTCCCCCTTTTATAGAAGCTGGAGATGGTATAGCTTGTCAATATCAGGCTTTTGTTTCCTATGCAGGATTTCTGAGAGCTAAAAATGAAACCGATAAAGCTAACGTTTGGGAGAATAAAGCAGCTGCGCTTAAAAATTATTTTGAAAAAGTTTGGAGTAACAATAAGGAAAATGGTTTATATATGATTGGATATGATGCCAATAAAAAATCGCATTGGATTTTCAATAAAGAAACAAGTTGGTTTATGGCTAAGAATTTCATTACAGATGCTGCTCAACGAAATGATCAATTGCTTGATTATATGACTGACGTTCTTAAAAATCCAAAGGAGATTCCATCTAATATAGAAGCTATAACCTATCTTCCTGATACTTATTTCCCTTATAATCGAGTAGATGAAGGGTGGCATTGGATGCGTTATATATTAAATACTTATGCTCAACCTCATGTAGTACGACTCGGTGGTACAAATGGTGATTATCCAGAAGTCTCATATCTGATAATTAGTAGTGTTGTAGAAAACTTGATGGGTATAGAACCTGATGCAGCCCATAATAAAGTGGCTACGATATCTCGTTTACCCCAAGAGATTAAATTTCTTGAAGTTAAAAATATAACCCTAGGAAAAAATCAGATTATGGTACGGCATGAGGGTAATAATTCTACTACGATAAAGCATACTTATGGAACGGATAAACTTAAATGCTTAGTTCGTTTTTATGGTGTCTCTAATACGTTAAAAGTGAATGAGAAGGAAGTTGTAGCAGTTAAAAGTAAACTGCATGGCAAGTCTATTTTTGAAACTACAATAACGTTATCACAAGGAGAAAAAGCAATAGTAGAACGTCCTTAATTATAGTATTGTATTTATGAGGATAGCAGATATCTATAATAAAGTTATATATTTGTACTTCTAATACTATAGTATAATTGGAATGAGATATAAAATTTATAGAAATATACTGATCATTTTGTTTGTAATTACTCCGGGTATGATGTTCGGACAATATTTTAGGTATTTTACAAACCAAGAAGGACTGTCCAATAATGCAGTATACAGTATTGTTCAGGATTCAGAAGGACTAATGTGGTTTGGTACAATTAATGGATTACATTGTTTTAATGGTCAGCATATAAAAGCTTTCTCTAGTACGTCAGAAGTGGAAGGTTTGGGTGATGTGATCTTTTCAATTATTGAGGATCATAACAAATGTTTATGGTTAGGAACAGATGCAGGTGTTGTAATATATGATTTAGTAAAAGGAAACTATAAATCATTAAATGAATTAGTGTCGAATAAGGTGAAGATAAATTCGAGAGTCAGAGATGTCTTTATGGATAGTCAATCGAATATATGGATCTCAACAATGGGTCAAGGTTTATTTTTATACGATGCAAAAGAATTAAAACTAAAACAAATCCATCTCCCATCTATTTCCTTACATGAAAATGTTAAAGACGTAATGGAAGATAAACTAGGTAATATATGGATTACCACTATCACTAATGGTCTTATATGTTACAATCCTAACCAACAAACACAAAAAAAATATAGTGGGAATAAATCTCTTAAGGGATGGACAAGCTTTGAAGATTCTCACGCAAATATATGGTTTGGTACAGATGATGGACTTTATCTAGTCGATAAGAAGAAGAATTGTCTTGTTCAAAAAATGCCTCCGTTAGTCAAAAAAGGTATTTTAGAAATAAAGAGTATAGTAGAGTTAAATAATGGTGAATTGTTACTTGCTACAGACGAAGGATTAATAAGATATAGGGTTAATACTGCTGACTATGTGGTTATTAAGAATAATCTACCTCAGCATACAGGGTTAAATGATAATTATCTTCATGCTTTGTACATAGATAAAGAGCGAGGACTTTGGATTGGTACTTATTTTGGTGGTGTTGATTATTTGTCGCCTACTAGTTTTAATTTTAGTCTTTACGATGATATTAACCTTTCTATTTCTGGCAAAGTTATAAGTGTTTTTGAAAAGGATAAAAAAGAAAATTTATGGATTGGAACAGATGATGCAGGAGTATTTTTTTGGAATAAGAAGGATCAAAAGGTGAAAGTTTATACGCCTACTTATCAGAATATACATGCTTTAATGTTGACAGATAATAAGTTATATATAGGAATGTATATGGGTGGGTTGGATGTTTTGGATATTAAAACAGGTAAAATTAAGAATTATACAAATAACGAATTAGAACATTCCCTTTCTTCTTCTTGTGTTTATGCCGTTTATAAAGATATATATGGTGTATTATGGGTTGGTACGCAGATGGGATTAAATAAATATAATCCTAATAATGATAGTTTTGAAAGAATAAGAGTGCTGTCTAAGGTCGATGTGGTTTATATAATAGAAGATTCTAAAGGATACTTGTGGGTTGCTACACAAGGAAACGGGGTTTATCGTTTGGATAGGAAAACAAACAGATGGAAGAATTATAATCATCAAATAGGGGATGAAAATTCTTTGTTAAGTAAAAAAATTAATACGATGTGTATTGATGATAAACAACAACTTTGGTTTGGCACAAATGAAAAAGGAATATGTAAATTTAATTATAAAAAGGAATCTTTCGAACATCATTTTTTAGAGAAAGCTCCGAGTAAAATTGTTTATAAGATTATTCCTGATAATAATAGTCTTTGGATCACAACAAGTAATGGACTTCTCAACTATCAGCCCACTACAAAAAAAATGAAGTTATATGATTCCTATGATGGTTTGTATAGTAATCAATTTTCTCCAAATACAGGAATAAGGATGAATGATGGTACTATTTTGCTTGGTGGTATTGAAGGTCTTAATGCTTTCAAACCATCTGATATGATACAAAATACTTTGCCACCAAAGGTGATATTTACAGATTTTCAAGTATTTAATAAACCACTTCAATTGAATAAATCAATAGTTTATACTAAACATATAACGTTGAAACAAAGACAGTCGGTTTTTAGTATTAAATTTGCTGCTTTAAGTTATACAAATACGCAAAAGAATAAATATTTATATAAGCTGGATGGTTTTGACAATGATTGGACTGAAATATTAGGTAATCCTAATGTTATATATACGAATCTACCAGCAGGGGACTTTGTTTTTAAAGTAAAAGCTTCTAATGGCGATGGTGTATGGAATAAAGAAGAAAAGACGTTGGCGATAACTATTGAACCGTATTGGTGGTGGTGGTGGCCATTAAAAATTATTTATTTAATATTACTTATGGGTTTGTTTTACTTTTTTTATTATAATATAAGAAAAGGGCATCGAAAAAAAATGGCCTATTTAGAAGTTAAGAAAGACAAGGAAATATATCAAGTGAAAATAGATTTCTTTACGAATATTATACATGAAATTCGTACCCCGTTAACATTGATTCTTGGACCTCTTAATAATGTAATGAAATCTAGGGGGACATTAAAAGATACGATTCCGCAGCTGCAGGTAATAGAAAAGAATGGGAAACGTCTGCTTGCTTTAGTTAATCAATTGATGGATTTTAGGAAGATAGAAGAAGGAGGAATAAAAATTAATTTAAAAACGACGAATATAAATAGTTTATTAGAAGAGATTTATAAGAGTTTTAAATTATCAGCAGAATTAAAAAAGATAAATACACATTTATTTATGCCAAAAGAAATTTGTTATGCGTCTGTTGATATTGAAGCATTTACTAAAATTATAAGTAATTTGTTGGGTAATGCTTTAAAGTTTACTACTACTCTTATCGATGTTTCATTGTATAACAATGACCAAACTGGAGAAATTGAGATATGTATCAAAGACAATGGAGAAGGGGTGGAAGAAAAAAATCAGCAAAAGATCTTTGAAGCTTTTTATCAAATAAGTGAGAATTGTCCAAATGATAATATTGGTACCGGGTTGGGTTTGCCTTTAGTGCGCAAATTGGTGGAATTGTTAAAAGGAAAGGTCCGTTTAGTAAGTCAAGTAGGTGTTGGCTCAGATTTTATTATTAATCTACCTTCAGTTAATTCTTCTGAAGCTCAACTAGTAGTTGAATATGAGTCTATAAAATCTTTACCGGAGATAACTTTTGATTTAAAAGATAAGTATTCATTACTTATTGTAGATGATAATTCAGATATGTTGACTTATTTAAGAGGACTATTTAGTAGAAACTATAATGTATTATGTGCATCTGATGGAGAGGAAGGGCTGGCAGTTATTGAAAAACGATTAATAGATTTAGTTATTAGTGACATTATGATGCCAAAGATAAATGGAATAGAATTTTGTTTGCATATAAAACAAGATATAAACACGAGTCATATACCTGTATTATTACTTACCGCTAAAGTAAATAAAGAGGACAAAATAGAAGGTCTTGAAAGTGGTGCTGATATATATGTAGAAAAACCTTTTTCTGCTGAAGTATTGATAGCGCAGGTAAATGGGTTGCTCAAAAACAGAGAACGTTTACGAGTAAATCTTATGAATAAACCTATGACTCCAATTTCTTCAGTTGCCTATTCAAAAAAAGATGATGAATTTTTAGAAAAGATGAAATTGTTAATCGAAACAAATTTATTGAATTCTAACTTTTCAGTAGAAGAACTTGCTAAAGAATTAGGGATGGGACGTTCAGCTTTTTTTATAAAAGTTAAAGGAATATCGGGTACTACTCCCAATAATTTTATTCGTTTAATAAGATTGAAAAAAGCTGCTGAAAGATTTTCCAATGGAGAAAATAGTGTTAGTGAAGTTTGTTTTGAGGTAGGTTTTTCTTCTCCTTCCTATTTCTCAAAGTGTTTTCAAAATCAGTTTGGACAATCACCAACAGAATATATAAAAGAAAGAACATTAGATAAATCATAACAACTATTCAATTTAAGATTTCAGTGATGAAAAGAACGTATTCGTTGAATATTTTTGTGTGAAGATGGTTTGATCCGTTTCTTTGTAACAACAAAAAAACAAGATTATTAATCATAAAGTTTAGCGATGATGAAAAAAACATTTTATTTATTAGCTTCTGTATGCTTGTCAACGGTAATGTTTAGTTGCGAATCCGATGACAATGTTTTAGATAACGGTTCTTCTACAAATACAGGTGTAACGAATAA
>Ga0172378_10004518_pt1 | contig 13024 bp, 10 predicted proteins | sample GrowelOW332metaG_FD_119755 | JGI IMG/M metagenome (GOLD analysis project Ga0172378, IMG submission 119755) | Groundwater microbial communities from an aquifer near a municipal landfill in Southern Ontario, Canada - Pumphouse #3_1 metaG | ecosystem: Environmental > Aquatic > Deep subsurface >...
ATCACCGAAGTGATCTTCAAGACCTTGAATATCGGTAAGAATCGTATAAGGGTGTTTGCCATCAAGTGGACCACTAGTAATTAAGCCCATTGCAATACCACTAACCATTGCTTTAATTGGAACACCTGCAGCCATCAATGCCATGCAAGAGGCGCAAATTGAAGCTTGTGACGAACTACCGTTACTCTCTAAAACTTCAGCACAGCAACGAATAGTATATGGGAAAACCTCTTTACTAGGAATAATATAACTTAAACTTCTTTCACCTAAAGCACCGTGACCAATTTCACGACGACCTGGATTACCAACTCTACCAATTTCGCCAACTGAGAAAGGTGGAAAATTATATTGATGCATCCAACGTTTTGATTCTTCTGGAATTAATGATTCAATTATTTGTTCATCATCTTCGCTACCTAAAGTAACAACCGATAAAACTTGAGTTTGTCCACGAGTAAACATCGCACTGCCATGGACACGAGGAAGCACATCAACCTTAGCATCAAGTGGACGAATCTCATCAATTTTACGACCATCAGGTCTGATTTTTTCTTCAGTAATTAATCTACGAACTTCTTTTGCAACCATTCCCTCTAAAATATCTTCTACCATAAGCATAGTAAGTTTATGGTTTTTTTCATTTTGATATTGACGGGCATCATAATCATCGATAATCTCATTTTTCAAAGCATCAATAGCATTTTGTCTTTCAAGTTTATCGAAAATTGAAATTGCCTTAACCATCTTGTCACAAATACGGTCATTAATATCTTTTTCAATTGATGCATCTGGTGTATAAAGCTTAATTTCACGTTTAGCTTTACCAACTTCTGCAGCAATCTTCTCTTGAAATTCACAAAGTTGTTTAACTGCTTCATGACCAAACATTAAAGCATCAAGCATTTCTTCTTCGCTTAATTCAGCAGCACCACCTTCAACCATGTTAATGGCTTCTTTAGTACCTGCAACTGCTAAATTTAAATCACTCTTTTCACGTTCAGCAACAGTTGGATTAATGACAAATTTTCCATCAACACGACCAACATAAACGCCAGCAATTGGACCATCGAATGGAATATCACTGATGGCAAGGGCTAAAGATGAACCAAACATTGCACTCATTTCTGGTGTGCAATCATAATTAACACTAAACACAGTATTTGTAATTTGAACTTCATTTCTAAATCCATCTGGGAACATTGGTCTAATTGGACGATCAATTAAACGGGCAGTTAAGGTTGAATGTTCATCACTTCGACCTTCTCTACGTAAGAATCCACCAGGAATTCTTCCGACTGCATATTGTTTTTCTAAGTAATCAATTGTAAGAGGGAAAAAGTCTCCTTCTTTTGGTTCATCACTACAACAAACTGTTGATAAAACAGTGGTATCATTCAACTTAACTAAAACAGCACCATCGGCTTGCTTTGCAATTTCGCCGATCTCTACTACGAGTTTCTTTCCGTAAAACTCTAACTCAAACACTCTCTTTTCCATATTTTTTCCTTTGATATTATTTTACTCGTCTATAATACTACATTAAAGAATTGAATTCTATATTAAATAAAGATAACAGCTTGAATGAAAGAACACAACTCCTTTGCTCTTTCGTATTAACCAAAAAAAATATTTGTGGTAAAGTAATAAGGGCACATTAAAATATGGCTAAAATTATATTGATTGCGGGTGGGTCAGCAAGTGGAAAAAGTTACGTTATTACTGAAGTTACAAAAGCGATTGGACTTGATAACATTACGCATATTTCAATTGATGATTACTACAATAAAGTTGACGACATGCCATTAGAAGAAAGACATAAAATTAATTACGATCATCCTCGAGCCTTTGATTGGAAACTTTTTAGAACACAACTTGAGGATTTAAAGAACGATAAGACAATTGAAAAACCTCTATACGATTATGCTAACTTTAATCGCCGAAACGAAGTTGAAATTGTTAATCCTAAAAAGATTATATTAGTTGAAGGGATCACTGCTTTGGTTGATAAGAAATGTCGTGATTTGGCGGATTTAAAAGTTTTTATTAATGCATCACGCGAACGAAGATTAGTTCGTCGTATTGAGCGTGATCAAAAAGAAAGAGGTCGAACTTTTGATAATATTGTTTCTCAATATTTTGATACAGTTCAACCAATGTATGAAGAAATTATTGGTCCTTCACAAGTTTACGCAGATGTAATAATTAATAATGATGGAGTTAAAAACGACTCAATTCGCGCATTAACCGCGATAATTAAAGATTACTTAAAATAAAACATATTTTTGATAATAAAAACTTTATTGTTCAAATTGCGAATTATAAAGTTCAGAATAGAATCCTTTTCTTTCAAGAAGTTCTTTGTGAGTGCCGACATCATCTATATGTCCATCACGCATAACAATAATTTCGTCACTATTTACAATAGTTGATAATCTATGAGCAATGACAAAACTTGTTCTACCATTCATTAAACGCATAAACCCATCAAGAATCTTGATTTCACTACGAGTATCGATGTTGCTTGTCATCTCATCAAGAATAACAATATCGGGCTTATAAAGCATTACACGAGTAATATTTATTAATTGTTTTTCACCCATCGAAAGCCCACTATTATCGCTAATTATCGTATCAAAACCTTTTGGTAAACGCATTATAAAATCGTAACTATTCGCTTCTTTACATGCATTAATAACATCTTCTTTTATTGCTTTCGAATTACCATAAGTAATATTTTCATAGACCGTTCCTTTAAAAACCCAGGTTTCTTGAAGTACCATTTTAAAGTTGCTACGTAAATCGGCTTTCTCAATATCAAGCGAATTCACTTTATCAAATAAAAATTCACCTTTTGTAGGATCATAAAAACGCATTAAAAGATTTACCATTGTCGTTTTCCCGCATCCAGTTGGCCCAACTAGAGCAATCTTTTGACCTTTTTTAATTTTAAAATTAAAGTCTTCAATAAGTTTTTGTTTTGGCACATAACTAAAATAAACGTGACTAAAATCAATTTCTTTGACTGGTTTTTTCGTTATTAGTTTACCATCATTTATTGCATCTGGAGTATTGGTAATTTCGTTTATTCGTTTTAAAGAAACATAACCAAGTTGAAGTTCATTTACACAACTTGAAATTTCGTTTAATGGCTTTGCAAAACGATTGGCATATTGTAAGAAAGCACTGATGCCGCCAATAGTTAACGATGCTCCTTGGATATTGCCTCCATTAGCGACCAAAATTACGCCAACCAATCCAACAATTGCATATGTTGAATTATTAATTAATCTCGTAGTTGGATTTGTGAAAGTAGAAATAAACTGAGCTTTTTGCCCAGCAAGATATAAATCCTGATTTATTTTGTTAAATTTTAAGAATGCATCTTCACCATAATTGAATGATTTAATAACTTCAATATTTGAAATATTTTCGACAGATAAACTACCAATTTGGCCATTTAGAATACCTTGTTTTTTAAAATATTTATTAGAATTTTTAGCAACTAAATAGCTCATCAATAAAGCAAATGGAGTTAAAACAACAACAACTAAAGCTAAAATATAATTCATATAAAACATAATGACTATCGAAATAATTATCGTTATAATTCCATCAAAAAGTTGTTTAAAAGATGAGAGAATCGCGTTATATACATTATCGACATCATTAGTTGCCCTACTTAAAAGATCGCCATGAGCATGATCATCAATAAATTTAATTGAGACATTATTAATTTTTTGATAAATATCATCCTTCATTTTTTTCATAACACGTTCAGTAAAAATCGAGACTGTCGATTCAAATAGATACTCAAATAAAACGGAAATTGCAACGCAAATAATTAAACAATAAATATATGTTATAAAATAATTATTAGTCGTTAGATTTGGAATTTCATCAATTGCTTTTCCAGTAAAAAAAGGAATCAAAAGTGTTCCAACAACAAAAATAATTGAACAAATAGTGCTTAAAATTAATAGATGATATTGTCCCTTAAAATATCGGAGTAGTTTTTTGACTTCTTTCATTTTATTTACTCCTCACTTGAGACTCATAAATTTCTCGATAAGTATTACTATTTTTAAGCAATTCTTCATGAGTTCCGATGCTTTCAATAGTTCCTTTATCCAAGACGATTATTTTATCACAATTCTGTAAAGTAGTTGCTCTTTGTGATATATATAATTTAGTTAATCCATCAATAGAATTTATATTCTGGCGAACTTTTTTATCTGTTAAAAAATCAAGAGCGCTTGTTGAATCATCAAAAATGACTAATTCACTTTGCTTCAAGATGGCTCTTGCAATACAAAGTCGTTGTTTTTGGCCACCGGAAAAGTTATGCCCATTTTCTGAAACGCTATGATTCAAATTATCATCATAGGCAAAAACAAACGAATAAGCATCCACTTTCTTCAATGCATCAATAATCATTTCATCAGTTGCGTTTTTATTGCCCATTAACAAATTTGAACGAATTGTCCCTTTAAATAAAACGTTATGTTGTAAGACAACACTTATCTCATTATGAAGACAATCAAGGTCATAATCTTTGATGTTTTTACCTTTATATAAAATCTTGCCATTGCTTGCATCAAATAGTCGATCAAGCAATTTAACAATGGTAGATTTGCCGCTACCAGTTCCACCAATTAGACCAACGTTTTCGCCTTTTTTAATAGAAAAATTAATGTCTTTAATAATTAGATTATCGCCTTTGCTATATGCAAAATCGACATCCTTAAAGCTAAATAAATCGTCGCCCTTTTTAATCAAAATGTTCGTATATTTTGGATTATTTTTAATTGATGATTCCGTTAACAAAAGAGAATCAACACGATGCTTGCTTGCAAATGCTTTATTAAAAATTACCACCAGATTACTAACAACAATTAATGCGACAAAAGTTTGACTTAAATAAGAAATTAAAGAAACAATGCTACCAGTTGTAAAGACACCATTAGAAGCAATCATTTCATTACTTCCTAAATACACTGTTAAAATAATCGCTGCATTGATGATTAAAAAAGTAAATGGATTAATTGATGAATTTAAAAACATTACTTTCTTCGAATCTTTATAATAATCGGCTGTTTCTTTCTTAAATTTATTAACTTCATCAGTTTCAGCATTAAATGAACGAATTACACGTGAACCATTTAAACCATCTTCTATTGTTTGAGAAATTTGATCGTTTTTCTTTTGTAAAAAAACAAACTTACGTGATGTGATAAGTAAAACGATATAAAGGGAGATACTTATCAAGAAAACAACCCCTAAAAAAACAAAACCAATTTTCCAATCAATCAAAAAAGAACAGATCAAACTACCAATAACGATTGCTGGTGCCCTTATCACTAGTCGCACCATCATAGCAACCGAAACCTGAAGTCTATTAACATCATTATTAATTAAGTTAATTAAATTCCCTTGACCAAAGCCTTCAACTTCAGCTAAAGAAATTTCATTAATTTTTTTGAAAATTCTATTACGTAAATCGGTACCAAAACCTTGCGACGCTATTGATGCATAATATTGGCACACTAATGTAGAACAAAATCCCAAGATACAAAATCCCAAAAGCAACAACCCATTTACCCACACTTTTGTATAATCTCCACTACTTTGAGCAAGCGTAATACCATTATCAATCATGTCTTTCATTATAAAAGGAGTTAAAAGTTCAAACACAACTTCTAACATTTTAAAAATTGGACCAAGAATCATTTGTTTTTTATAATTCTTAAGAGAATAAAATGTCTTTTTCATACCTTTTAATTATAGTACAAAGAACTTTTTGAGCAAAATAAAAACTCCCGTTAAGGAGTTTTTATTACTTTCTCAATTCAAGTTCACTGAGTAACTTAATATATCTTTCTCGATCATATGATTCAAGATATTTAAGTAATGCTCTTCGACGGCCTACTTTGACAAGCAAACCACGACGAGCGATAGTATCCTTATCATTTTTAAGTAAGTGTTCGGTTAAGTCCTTAATTTGTTGAGTTAATAAGGCGATTTGGAATTCAATACTACCAGTATCTTTTTCGTTTTGACCATATTTCTTAACAAGTTCGACTTTAGCTTTTTTGTCTAACATACTTTTTCCCCTTTCGATTAAATTCGCATCAAACTATGACTATCGTCGGGTATTCGAATAATCTCGGTTTGACGTATGAAGTTATGATAAACTAATTCAACTAAGAATTCAACATTTACCATTAACTAGTAAAATAATATTTTAGTCAATAAATAAAACACATAAAACCTACTTATCGCTTTTCGTATCATCCTTAAATAAATCATAATATTTTTTAAGATTAACCGCACGTTTTTGACATAATGCAACATACAAAATATCAATAACATTATGCTGAACGACACGTGATCTAGTTGAATATGTTCTATATCCTCGTCCAATGGATGAATGCTGAATCGAAACGTCAACAGTATTTGAAATTGGATTTTCTCCAAACTTGGTAATCCCAATCGTTTTGCAACCATTTTTCTTTATATAGGATAAAGTATTGATTAAATCAAGAGTTTCGCCAGTATAAGAAATAAAAATTGCTACTTCATTAGGTTCGCTTATTGAAGCAGATAAAATTTGTGAGTGTGGAGTATCGTATTCTTGACAGTCAATTCCAAGTCTTTGAAATTTAAAAACCGCATCATCAGCAACAACTTTCGAACCGCTTAATGCGTAAAAATAAACTTTATTTGCTTTATCAATCATATTAACTGCTTTCTCAACAGCTTTTTCATCAATAATTTTTAAAGTATTGTTTATTGCTTCAACATTTAAACGTGAAACCGCATACACTGTTTGGTGAATCGACATTTCTTTATTAAAACTATTATCTATTTCGTAAATATTTTCATCTTCTAAAACATTGTTAGCAACATCATGATAAAAAGATTTTATAAAATCGCGATATCCACTATAGCCAAGCGCTGAACAAAATCTAACGATTGTTGCAGTGCTTGATTTACTCTTCTTTGAAAGTTCGCTTACGGTCATTTGACTGACTTCTTTTTGGTGATCTAAAACATAATGAGCAATCTTTTGTTGTTGTTTGCTTAAAGTTTCAATCGATTCATTAATACGAATTATACAATTATCCATAAAATAAGCCTCTAACCTCTATTAAAGCATAAAAATATCAACTTTTATAAACATTTTTATATTTTTTGCATATAGAATCCTGTTCTTCATTAAATTGAATATCAATTTGATGATACTCAAAGTTGTTTACAAGATTATATATAGTTTTTTTCAATGCACTTTCCAATTTAGTTTGATGAATAAAATTTGGCGAAATCTTAATAATTTTCGAAAAATCATAATTAGCATCATTTGCTTTATCACCTTTTATTAATGATAAATATTCTTTATTTTCAGAGCACAAAACATCACAAGGAACGTACACAAAGTTAATCTTTTTGTTGAGAATAGAGCCAAAAATATTGTATATTTCTTCCCAAGTATATGTTTCTTTTGAAACAATATTAAAGATTTTCCCATATGATTTAGGGTTATTAAATAAGGGAATAATTGCTAAACAAACATCGGAAGCAAATAATACGCGCCATGACACTTTTTCTTTTAACATTACTAAAGGTTTGCCATTCATAATTCGGTATATGATATCGTATGTTCCATTTTTTCCATGAAATAAGGTTGGTAAATTTCTTTCATCAAAAGTTTGGCCAAATCTTAATATTGAATAATGAAAATTTACATCCTCTTGGCCAATTTTTACTAAAGTGTCTTCGGCAAGAATCTTATTATCTGCATATAAACTATAGGGATTTTCTCTTATCGATTCTTCAGTAATTAATTTTTCGTTTTCTTTTTCGTGCTTATAAACAACAACGGAAGAAATAAAAATATAGTGATTTGTGTGATTTTTGAAATACGAATAACTTCTCTTTATATCCTCGGCATCATAAGAAACAAAATCAATAACAACATCATATAGTTTATCTTTTAAGAATGAATTAATTCTTTTTTCGTCTTTAATATCGCTTATATAGGTATTCAAATTCCTAATTAATTGGTTGTTGTTACCTCTATTAATTACGGTCACTTCAAAACCAATGTTATAAAGTGTTTTTGTAACAGATAAAGAAATCCTTCCGCTACCACCAATAATTAAAACTTTCATATTAATTCAAATATTTTTCTCTAAACTTTCTTCTCGTTTCATCATCAATTTTTAAAGCTTCTCTTATATAATTATCGAAGTTTCCGTACTTATCATTAATGACTCTTGTGTATTCATCTAAAAATTCTTTTTTTGCAATGTATAAATCTTCGTAATAATCAAACTCATCTTTTGAACAATTTGGATGGGTTTTTAAGTAATTACTAAACAAAACTTTTGTATACTCGTTAGTTCTTAAGTGTTCAGTAAGAATCGTTTCTGTTGAACAACCGAGAACATATAAAACTAAAATTGTCGCAATGCCAGTTCGATCTTTTCCTGCTGTACAATGATATAAAACTGCTCCGTTTTCATTTTTTAGCAATAAATCTAAAAAAGTACGCCATGTATTTATCGCTTCTTCTTTAAGAGCCAGCGAACGATAAATATGCTTAAAAAAATCATCAGGAGTTTCATTAATTTCACCAAAAACATAGCTGACTTTTTCTAATTCTTTTAAAACCAAAATATGATGATACTCAATATTATCATCAATCAAATCTTTCCTGATTATTGATGACTTAGTAGAACGAAAGTCTATAACAGTTTTTAAATCGTATTGGTCTTTTAAGATTGTAAGTTCATCTTTTGTTAATCGATGCAAGTCAGCACTTCTTAAAAGCTTATTATATTTAATTGATTTTCCATCTTTAGTTTCAATTCCACCAAGATCACGTATATTATCAACACTTGTAAGATGTATAAACATTATTCGTCTCCTTCTTTGTGCAATGGATTAAAAACATGCACTTCATTTTCGTTTTTAATTTCTTTTTTCGATAACCGTTTTTCTGGAATTGAAATATCTTTCTTATCAAACACATATGTCTTCGAAATATACTCATGGAGACCACTATTTGTATGAGTTGCAACGACCATAATGCAAGTTATAAAAATTGGAATTATCGTAAAATAAGTCCATTTTGTATATATAAAAAAGGGAATTAATAAATTAAAAATTGCGAACACAAAATAACGTATAAATATCTGAAATTTTTTAACTTTCGTGTCATCTCTTCCATCGCATACACCGATTTTAAACACCATATAGCCAATTGTTTCTCCGTCTTTTCTCAAAAGAGGAACTAAAAGATAAAATACAAGTGACGAAACCACAATATTAACCAAAATAGAATAAAGAATTATATAGTATGTTTTATTTAAATAAATCTTATATGTGGAATTGTTAGAAAAATAAGTTAACGCATTTGTATATTCTGTTTCATAAAATAACTTTAATTTTGTTTTGTCTACACCATCTTTTTCAAGAATATTTCCACTTGAATCTTCAATGAAATAACCACTATTAATTTTCGCATCATTATAATCATCAATTTTTTTGTCTTCTAAACAACGACTGTCGTTAGTAAAATAATAAACCAAATTAACATCATAATTCTCTTTTAAAGTTTTTTTATCATCATATATAGATGTTAATTCTAAATAGGTTCGACTAGTTGAATCATATGAATATAAATGAGAATCTTCATACATCAAATAAATTTCACTGATCATCGTATGGTAACCTAAATTATTAAAAATTGTGTAATATTCCCCAGCTTCTAAAATCATAAACAAAAGAAAAGCAATTACAAAATCAATCAAAGCAGCAAAAACCCTTTTTAAAAGATAAGGACGAGGCAATTTATACCCCTTTTTATTGTCCTTAAAAGAATTAACATTCTTGCTTTCGAATTTGCTGTTATTTGTCATTTATAATTGCTCTTTAAAAGCCACATTTATGAAAAGTCTAGTTTTCAATTTTTAAACTGCCGGCCCCTAAAAGCTTTCCAGTTTTTGTATCAAAAACTACAATGCCATTCCCAACAATATCAAAACGAATTTTGCTATCGATTGGGTAGTCGATTAATCCAAATTGAACAGCGCTTAAAATATCGCCATGTAAATTAATCTTAACTGTTGTTTCCATACCGCTTGGGAGAGTTGAATAAGCAAGACCTTCAATTTTACCATCTTTATTAATTGGTAAAAATTCTGGTCTTACACCAATAATTACTGATGTGTCTGTAAGTTCAATTTCTTTATCAGATTTAAAAGTTGCCTCAATATCGAATAATTTAAGCGATAAAGTATCTTTACCAGTTTTTTTGGCTTCAGCTGGAATAAAATTCATTGTTGGATTGCCAACAAAATCGGCAACGAAAAGATTATTTGGACGACTATAAACAACTAGAGGCTTATCATATTGTTGAAGGATACCTTTATTAATTAAACAAATACGAGTTGCTAAAGTCATAGCTTCTAGTTGATCGTGTGTAACATAAACAAATGTAGAATTGGTATCGTTATGTAAACGCTTTAATTCTGTACGCATTTCACCTCTTAATTTTGCATCAAGATTACTTAAAGGTTCATCCATAAAGAGAACTTTTGGTTTTGGCGCTAAAGTACGAGCGATTGCGACACGTTGTTGTTGGCCGCCACTAAGTTCAGCTGGATAACGATCTTTAAATTCTTCAATACGCAAAGTCTTCATGACTTCTACAACACGTGCATCAATTTCTTTCTTCTTCCATTTTAAGTTCTCTAGTCCAAATGCAATATTTTGATAAACGGTCATATGTGGCCATAAAGCATAGTTTTGGAAAAGAAAGCCAACATCACGTTTTGCAGGTGAAATATTAATGCCTTTTTCACTATCAAAAACGACACTATCACCAATAATAATTTTTCCACTAGTTGGGGTTTCAAGACCAGCAATCATTCTTAATGTCGTGGTTTTACCACAACCAGATGGCCCAAGAAGAGTGATAAATTCTCGATCATCAATAACCATATTTAAGTTATCGACAGCGACAAATTTTCCCCATTTTTTAGAGACATTAATTAATTCAATTCTTGGCATATATACTAGCCTCCTATACCTTTATCAATTGAAGCACCGGTTAGTTTATTAACCAGTAAATTAACAACGATGACAAACAAGACAATAAGTAAGTTGATACCATTACTAATTTGATTTAGACCATAAGTATCAAAGTATTGCAAAACATTCGTAATAAGTGAAAAACTCGATGTAATAAGAACAAAGAGTGTTAATTCACGCATACATGAAATAAATGGTAATAAATAACAGCTAATAAAACTGGACTTTTGAATTGGGAACAAAATGCGAACCATTCTCTTCCACCATGGGCAACCATTAATGATTGCTGCTTCTTCAATTTCTCCAGAAAGTTGCAACATCGAATTTGTACCACTTCTTGATGCGAATGGTAAAAATTTTATTCCGCCAGCAATAACGCAAATTGCTACAGCACTCCATTCATTGTTAGTTGTTGAAACATTTAAGAATTTAAAGCCATTAGTAAATGAAAGTGAAAAGAAAATTGCACCAAAGCTTAGTGCTGGAATAAGGTAAGGCAAAAAGGCCGTACTACTAACATAACTACTTAATTTACTATGTCTATTTTTACTGACCGCATAACCGATTAAAATACCAAAAGTTCCAGAAATAATAGCTACAAGAGTTGCGACTATGACGCTACGACCAAATGCTTTCCATATAGTAAGGTTATGGAAAATACCTTCAGCACTTTGTCCTTGAGCCGTAATACGAACATCAAATGACTCATTACTTAACCAATATCTTAATGTTAATGTTGTGATATCTCCGCTGTTTTCTTCAAGACTTTCTAAGATGAAAGTTACCAGTGGAAATACTGCAAAAAAAGTAACAATAAGGCAAATAATTGCACATATCACCCATTTGAACCATTTATGAGTACCACCAATTTTTACTTTAGTTATTTGTCCAGATTTACCACTAACTGTCGTAAAATTGCGACGAGATTTAGTGAACCAGTTATTGATTGTCAAAATCAATACACTGAATGTTAAAAGAATAACTGCTACAGCATAACCTTGACCCTTCTTGCCTGCGGTCATTAATAGTCCACGCATCGCAATAGAGATCGAAGTAAAACTATTATTAGCATTTAAGAATGAAGGAACAGTATAACTTGAAATCGAACTTGCAAAAACAAGTAAAATTGTCGAAATCAAAGCTGGGGCAACAATTGGAATGGTAATACGACGAATAATTTTAAAACGTGATGTTTTTAAAATTGTCGCTGCTTCTTCAAGATTTGCATCCATATTTCTAAGAATTCCACCAATTAAAATGTAAGCAAATGGAGCATAGTGAATTCCTAAAACAAATGCACATGGTAATAAACCATAAAGCAGATTTTCCGGAACACAAATTCCAGTCATTGCTTGAAGCATACCTGTTTGATAGTTACAAGATGCGATTTGTGAATTCTTGAAAAAATTTTCCCAGAACATTGCGATAGACCAAGAAGGCATAATATATGGGAAAATAAATACAGTCGAAATATATTTTTTAAATGGGATGTCACTTCTTGTAATAAACCAAGCAAGCACACCACCACCCAAAACTGCAATTAAACAAGCTAATAAGGCCATCAAAGTCGATTTATACAAAGGATCCCAAAAAAAGTTTATTGAATAACTACTGTTTTCTTTATTAAATAAAAGGTTTGGCCATTGAGCCCATGTAAAATCACCTTTTTTAACAGATGTTTCCCAAAGTTCATTAATTTCTTTAGCTTCACTTATTGATTGAACCTTAAAGGAATCTAGAACTAACGAAATCAATGGATAAATAACTGTTAACGTAAGCAAAATAGCAAATAAAACTAGAATTACATTTGATGGTTTTGAAAAAAATGTTTTAGTTAAATTCCAAATCTTAGATATAGATATTTTGGGTATCTTTTTTTCTTTAGTTTCTTCCATCATTCTCTCCTAAAATAATACAAGATGGGAGAGTC
>Ga0172378_10004519_pt1 | contig 13022 bp, 9 predicted proteins | sample GrowelOW332metaG_FD_119755 | JGI IMG/M metagenome (GOLD analysis project Ga0172378, IMG submission 119755) | Groundwater microbial communities from an aquifer near a municipal landfill in Southern Ontario, Canada - Pumphouse #3_1 metaG | ecosystem: Environmental > Aquatic > Deep subsurface >...
CCGGCCATGGCATGATAGCCCAATAAAATCATCCCGGCGGCCGCATCGCAACCGGGGAAACGCACGCCGGGAACCGCACCCTGCACCAATGCGGCACGTTCATCTAAGTCCGCACTGCGGAAATTGACGCCCGACCCATGACCGTCCCGCACTACCACAGAACTGGCTCCGGCGGCGAAACAGGCCTCAACGCAAGTGTTAATATCGTGCAGCATCAACCCGGCACCGGCGGCGGCAAAATTACCGTTCACATATGCTTCGCCGCTAACGCCGGAACAGCCTTCCAAGTCGGCAAAAATGTAGATTTTCATAACAATATTCCTGTTACCGCTGGATAACTTTAAAGTCGTCCGGGGCTTCAAAAATCGAATCCGGCAATGCCACGTTCAGGTTATAGCGAATCAAATCGCAAGTCTGCGTAATGCCGTCATTATCCACGGTAAAGACGTCCGGCACGGTAACGGTTTCATAAGTTGCGTATTCGTCTATCACGGCGGAATATTCGCCGGTGCTTAAGCTGTTTAACTGAATCCGCTTGGTCAAAAAGGTCTCTTTATTCACAAAAACGTCATACGGATGGCCGGATTTATCGGCATTAAAATAACACCGCATCCAGTAATAATCCACGTTATTCACCGTGCATTCAAACAGGTCAATTACCGGAAAGGTATCGCTGTAGGTGGCGTCCGGCTGACCCAACTGTACCAACAACACCATTTTTCGATTTTCTTCATCACTCATCAAATAAATCTTTTTGGCACCGTAGTCAATAATCTGCGCCTTGCCGTCTTTATAAATGATGCCGGAAACGGCCTTGTTATCCAGCAGATATTCAATGCGGAATTTCCCCAGTTCGGTCTCGTCTTTTTTATAATAAGTGCGTACAATCATGTCGGCCGACGAATACCAGGTGGACAATTTGGTGACGGACTCCTGCGCATAGCTGAATGCATTGCGGTAAACGCTGTTCGGGTCCATCGCGTCTTCCATTTTATACTCCAGTTCCTCCACGGTCATTTGGGTGGGGCGCGCCTCCGGTTCAATTAAAATCGAACACCCGCTTGCCAGCATCGCCAGCGCCACAAACACCGCCGATAAAGGGAAAATGCGTTTAAAAACGTTCATAAAATCACCTCTTTTTACTCGTCAAAATATTTTAATGTTGGACTAATATAATCGCATGAACGGTGCAATACAACCATATAAAACACGAATTTTGCGCTTTTTTACATATTTGGACTTGACAGAATGGCAAAATAGGGGCAACGTAAATAATGAATATAATTTTTTCATTAATGTGATACAGGAAAGAAAATTGAAGTGAGTAAAAAACTTTTAATCGTAGAATCTCCCACTAAGGCCAGAACCATCAGCCGCATGCTGGGCGCAGACTATAAAATCATGGCCTCGATGGGGCATGTACGGGATTTGCCCGAACGCAGTTTCGGTGTGGATGTGCAGAATAATTTTGCACCGATGTATACCGACAATTCACGCAGTAAAAAAGTGGTGGCCGATTTACGCAGTGCCGTAAAAAAAGCAACCGAAGTCTATCTGGCGCCGGACCCGGACCGTGAAGGAGAGGCCATCGCCTGGCATTTGTCGGAAGTGTTAAAGGACGACTTTAAGGGCGACTTTAAACGGGTTACTTTTCATGAAATTACCCGTCAGGCCATTGAACGGGCATTGGAAAACAGCTCCGTCATCAATATGGATTTGGTGGATGCGCAGCAGGCCCGGCGAGTGCTGGACCGCATTGTGGGCTATCAGGTCAGTCCGCTGTTATGGTCCCGCATTGCCCGCGGCATCAGCGCCGGGCGGGTGCAGAGTGTGGCGTTGCGCTTAGTGGTGGAACGGGAACGGGCGATTCAAGCCTTTGAACCGCAGGAATACTGGAATATTCAAGCCGACTTTAAGGGAGCGAACGGAGCGGAATTTTCGGCCAAGTTGTTTAAAATCAACGGTAAGGACTGCGAAATTCCTAATGCCGACACCGCCAGTAAAGTATTGGCCGATTTGAACGATAAAAATCCGTTTGCCGTCAGCGCAATTACCGTGAACAACCGCTCAAGAGCGGCTCAGCCGCCGTTTACCACCAGTACTTTACAGCAGTTTGCCAACAGTCAACTGCACTTTTCCGCCAGTGCCACCATGCGCTACGCCCAGCAACTCTATGAAGGCGTGGATTTGGGCAAAAACGGCGAAACGGTGGGTTTGATTACCTATATGCGTACCGACTCGGTGAATATCGCCAAAGAAGCGCAGATGGCCGCCGCCGAATTTATTGCCGGTAATTATGGTAAAGAGTACTGCCCGGCTAAGTTTAACTACTTTAAAAGCAAGGGCTTGGCGCAGGAGGCTCACGAAGCTATCCGCCCGACCGACGTCAACCGCACGCCGGAAAGTCTGGCCGGAGTTTTAGACAGCGCACAGCTGAAATTGTATTCACTGATTTGGAAACGTTTTGTGGCCAGCCAAATGGCTCCGGCTAAACTCAAGCAGTTGGCGGTGGATGTGTGCAAAACCGCCGGCTCCAAGCAGGAGTATCAGTTCCGGGCCAATGCCCAGATTACCGTGTTCCCCGGCTTTTTAGCCGTGTTCCCGGACAATAAAAAAGAGGAAGCCGCCGAACATATGAACCGGTTGGCGTCGCTTAAGGAACAGGAACCGTGTCAGGCCGAAAATATTCTTGACGAGCAAAAGTTTACCGAGCCGCCGCCACGCTATACCGAAGCCAGCCTGATTAAGGAGCTGGAAGAAAACGGCATCGGCCGCCCGTCCACTTACGCCACTATTTTAAAGACCATTCAGGCCAGAAATTACGTGGTGCGGGAGAAAAATTCGCTGTTGCCCTCTGAACTCGGCTTTCAGGTGAACGACTTTTTAATTGCCGCTCTCCCCAAGCTGTTTCAGGTGGATTTTACCCGCGGCATGGAACAGAAACTCGATGAGGTGGAAGATGGTAAAATTAAGTGGACTAACATGTTGCACACTTTTTACGATCAGTTTACCCCGTGGCTTAGTGAGGCGAAGGCCGCCGGTGCGGTGGATGCCGACAAGTCGGTCGTACTGCTGGATTTATTGAAAAATGTTAAATGGAACGCTCCGGTTAAGGCCGGGCGTAAAGTGTATGACGATAAGAAATTTTATGACTCCATCGCCAAAAAGTATACCGACAGCAACCGGTTGTCTTTAAAGCAGTTTGTCAGTTTGCTGGAACTGGCCGCCAAATATGAGGACGAGTTGCCGGACTTGAGCGCAACCGCCGAAAAAATAGGGGCCACCGACGAGTTGACTGCGGCACGGGAAAAGGCCGCCGCCGTGCGGGAAAAAGCCCAGAACGCTGGTAAGACCACCGGTGAAAATCTGTATGCCGACATCTTTGCGGCGTTCGGTAAAGTGAAGTGGGATGAGCCGGTAAGCCGCCGTGGACGCAGTTTTGATGAAAAGAAATTCTTCGGTTCGCTGGAAAGTCAGGCGGAGTCCGGCAAGGTGTTGTCCGACAAACAGTTGGATGTTCTGCGCAAGATGGCGGTAAAGTATCGTGAACAGTTAAGCAGTTATGAGTTGGTGGCGGAAAAATTAAAGATTCAGGAAGCCGCCAATGTTCCGGCCGATGCCGCCGCTAATCAGCAGGAAGTGGCCGATTTACTGGCTAAGCTGAAAGGCGTAACCACGTGGACGGAACCGGTGAAACAGGGACGGCGGGTATATGACGACCAAGCCTTTTTCAAGTCGCTGGAAGAACAGTACACCGGCGGAAAAACCTTGAGCGACCGTCAGATTGCCGCCCTGAAAAAACTGGCAGGCAAGTACGATTTGGCCTGATAACTGCAAATAGCAACTCAAATAGCGGCGGTTTTTTCCCGATGACGAAAAGTCGGCAGAAAACCGCCGTAAAAGTTTTATCGGCGTTGGTGCGGTTGTAAGATTGGTAATTGTGATTGTGGCCAAAGGGCGACGGCTTACAGCATCTCCGCCAGCAGGGTCAAATCATCGGCAAAAGTTAATTTTCGATTGGGCTGCGGGTTGGGCAGGATGAAAACCGCATGCCCGGCAAGTTCCATAATTTGAGCGTCGTCGGTCGCCTGCGACAAATGATTGCCCAGCGTGCGATAGGCGGCAATTAAGGCGGCGGCGTTAAAAACCTGCGGCGTTTCCACGGCCATCAACTCGGCACGGTTAAGCGTTTTTATCACCATTCCGGACGCATCCGTCTGCTTGATCGTGTCAACTACATGCTTGCCCGGAATTGCGGCGCCGGAACGCTTTGCCGCCCGAATAAGCTGGTCGAACAGTTCGGCCGTGGCCAAAGGGCGGGCCGCATCATGTACCGCCACCAACTCGGCGGAAGCGGATACTTGCTGCAGGGCGTTCCATACCGACTCTGCTCTGGTTTCGCCACCCGGCACCAAACGAACCGGCACGACCGGGCAATATGTATGCAAGGCTTGTTCAAAATCCGTCCGCCATGCGGCGGCCACCGGCATAATAATCTCGCTCGCCAGCACGCCTAACCGCTCAATGCTGTGTACGAATACGGGTTTGCCGTTTAAATCTTCCAGCAACTTGTTTTTATTGCCGTAACGGGAGCTGCTGCCGCCGGCCACTATAATTAAACTTACCTGCATAAACTTACCTGTTTAAACGATGAACAAGCCCGATTCAGCGCCGGTTCCGGCACCGCATCGGGCTTATGATGAAGGCTTGGTGTGCCAAGCCGATTCCACTGTACAACTACTGTTGCGCAACTTTGCCGCATTGTAAAAAATGCAACTTTGGTTACGCACCTGCCATCAGCTTAGAGGGCGGGAACAATGAGAGTCTGATTCTTTTTCAGCACGCCATCGGCGGGGAGTTCCGGATTCAAACGGCGAATTTCATCTTCCGCCCAACGATACGTCCGGCAGAAATTCTGTAAGGTGGTATCCTGTTCCAGCATCATGGTATTGGTGCTAACTTCCAAATCCGGCGTGGTGGGCGAGGTTACTTCGGGAGTTGTCGCCGTACCGGTGGCGGCGGGTTCCAGCGTCGCAGTCGGGGCAACCGTGCCGGTTCCGGCGGCAGTAGCGGTGGCCGGAGTAACGGCCACTACCGGATTAACCACCGGAGTGTCAGGCGTTGTTACCGTGGCAGACGGCGCAGATGTTGCCGTTGTCGCCGTAGCCGCAGGAGCCGTTACCGTGGCGGAAGCCCCCGGCAACTTAATTTTTTGGCCTAACTGCAACGGCTTGTCCGCCGGGATATTATTAAGTTCGCACAAGTTTTTCACCGTAGTGTCAAAACGACGGGCGATTAACCACAGCGCATCATTTTTCTGTACAACATACACGCCGTCGGCGGGGCGTTCGGCTTTAGCGGCCGATGATTTTACCGCCGTGGTTTCCGCCGGGGCGGAAGCACTCTTCCTGGCACCGGTGGCCGGAGTGCTCTTCACGGCTTTGCCGCCGGCCGGAATCGCCAGTTTCTGGCCAATTTTCAGCGTGGAGCTTACCGCAATGTTATTTACCGCCGCCAAGTCGCGAGTCTTTACACCATGCCGGAACGCAATGCCGGACAAGGTGTCATTCTTTTTAACCGTGTAACTTAAATCGCCGGCTTTGGCGGTGCTTTTGGGGGCAGAGGTGGAGCCGGGGGCGTAGCTTTTTACGCTGGCGGCACTCGGCCCGGTCTTTTTACCCACAAACGGTTTGTATTTGGGTTTGGCGGGCGCAGTTTTAATCGGAGCCGGTTCAATTACCGGCTGAGCAACCACATCAACTTGTTCTTCAACTTCCAGCGTAGCCGTTTCCACCGGCGCCGGCGCCGCACCTAAATCCACCGGAGCTTCCACCGGCAGTGCGACTTCTGAATCCGGAGAAGTCTGATAGTTACGATCGGCGAGAACCTCTTGACTCTGGCACCCCGCACAAATCACTAATCCAGCCGCAACTGCGACTGCCGACGGTAGCATTCCCACCAATTTTTTCTGCATAATATCCTCCGCAATTTATCGATAAAATTTTTAAGCGCTATTTATTGTTCAAACCCACAAAACAACTTGTATATAAATATAAAACCCTATAGCAAAAAAACAATATTTTTTTCAAACTTTTTTGAAAAAAAACGACTTTCTCTTGTATTTTTCATTTATCCGTGATAACTTATGCGTATAAACAATAATTTTGAAAGGTTTGGGTATGAGAAAAATCAGTATGCTGGCTGCGGTTTACGCCGCTATGTTGACCACCGTCTATGCTGCACCGCAGATTAATGTGCAGTTTGATGACACTAAAGAGTATAAAGTTAATGAGTCTTTAATATTTAATATCACCGTTACCGATCCGGACGCCGAAGTGAAAGACGGCGTGCTGGAAGTAACCAGCTGGAACGAATCAACCGCCGCGCATCCGGCGAAAGAGAGTCTGAATTATACCGCTAAAGACGGGGCAATATATGTTACCGAGGTGGATCGTCCGGGCTTTGTACGGCTTAATTTTGTTCTGCCGGACCCCGATAATAAGGACGGCCAGCCGTTAAGTGTAAAAATAGTGGGTGCGGCGGTGGAACCGGGCGAAATTGTACGCAGTGATGCCCGGCCGGAAGATTTTGACCAGTTCTGGTCTGCTCAGCTCGACCGTCTGAATCAGGTGCCGCTGAAGGAACTTGAACGTATAGAGTATTCATTGGCCGGAACCAAGTATGCTGATACGCTGGTTTGTTATGATATTAAGGTTTCCTGCGTAGATAATGTTCCGGTTTCCGGCTATCTTTTAATGCCGAAAAATGCCGGAGCAAAATCACTGCCCGCCGTAGTAACCTATCAAGGCGCCGGGGTTTATGACTCGACTAAGAATTTTGACATTGCCGAAGCCGGTGCTATGACCCTCTGCATAAACGCTCACGGGATTCTGAACGGCCAGCCGTTGGAATATTACCAGAATTTAGGCAACGGCGAATTGTCCGGGTATTTTTTGCGGGATATTAACGACCGCAATAAATGCTATTTTACCAATATGTTTTTACGGGTGAAACGTTCGCTGGAGTATATGAAATCGTTGCCGGAATGGGATGGCGAAAATCTGTTTGTCGGCGGCGGCAGTCAGGGCGGCACGCAGACTATTGTGGCGGCGGCATTGGATGACGATGTGAACTTTGCCGCACCGCAGGCACCGTGGATGTGTTATTTAAGCAACAAATTGACCGGGCGTAACTTTGCCGGCTGGCCGGTTTGGTATACCGTGGATAAAAACGGCCAACCGACTGACCCGGAAGTGGTTGAAACCTTAAAGTATTTCGATATGGTGAACTTTGCCAGCCGTATTGATTGTGAAATGTATGTTACCATCGGCCTGGTGGATGACGTTTGCCTGCCCAGCGGAATCATGGCGATGCTGGCGGAGACTGAATCGGATGACAAATCCTATCAGATTTTCCCGAACGAAAACCACTCCGGACCGCAGCTCTATCACACCGGTAATCAAAAGTTGATTGAAAAAGTCAAGGCCGTAAACGCCGACTAAAATAACGTTATTCTAAATTCTAAGCCTGCATAACTAAAACCGTATGCAGGCTTTTTTGCCCTTAATGTAGTCAATAATGCACTGGAGACTTTGCCGGAGCGACCATGCGTGAAACATAGTTCTATGCTCAACAATATAGCCGGTTTGGCATTATCGGCTAATGTAAATCGTAAAAACCGGCGTTCAGCAGACCGGCCAGGTCTTCGGGCGCTACACCCAGATTACTGCCGATTTTGCCGCCGCTTATCGTAATAAAATCATATAAAATGGCGGACTCGTCAATAAAAGTCGGCAGACTCGTTTTCATGCCGACCGGCGAGCAGCCGCCGTGAATATACCCGGTTAAGGGTAATAGTTTTTTGACGGGAATCAAGTCTATGCTCTTTACTCCGGCCGATTTCGCCGCTTTTTTTAAGTTAAGTTCGTCGGATACCGGAATCAAAAACAAATAATTCTCCTGCGTGGGTGATTCCGTTACCAGCGTTTTAAACACCTGTCCTTCCGGCAGGCCGATTTTAGCGGCTACGGATTTGCCGTTTATGGCGCCGTCGGAAACGTCATATTCATACGCCGTATAAGCGATTTTCGCCGCCTCCAGGAGGCGCATTACATTAGTTTTCTGCATGATTGGGTTTTATCACTTTCTTCATTAATTTTACCGAGGAGCGTAAGCCGGGCAGGTTTCGCATAAAATTATGTATTTTAGAGTCCTGAAAATATGCCCAGAAAATCGCCGGATAAGTGGTTTGCCGATATAAATTGATATTTTTTTCTTTAGCCGTATTCATAATATCGGCAAAAAACGGCTCGTCGTTCCGCTTGGCTATCACCTTACCGATAAAATATTTTTTGGCCTGTTTATGATATTTCTCAAAGTCAAAAACTTCGCGGAATTTGTCCCCGCAATCCAGTAACTCCAGCATTGCCATGGCGGTACAGCATTTTTCACATACGGAACAATTACGCTTTATCGCATCAATATGCCAGCAGACATTGAGATAATTATGCGGAACCGCCCAAGCACTGATAAGCCGTATTTTATCTGTACGCCGCAAGCGGATTTCGGTAGGGGAAAACGTTAAACTTTCGGTGGACATAAATGGCACGATTATAGAATCAATTTCAGTGGCATCGCAAACTTCGCCCTGCCGTAAACGGGAAAATTTATCCTCATAATTATGCCCGTCCGAGGCAAAATAATAGCGTTTTATGCCACGCTGAACCACCAACGCCGTGCCGGGAGTTACCAGTGAACAGCACTCTAAATGCCCCACCGTAAAAAAACTGTGGATGTTGGAATTTATGGGGATTAGCGGCAAGCCGATTTGATCGGCGCATTTCTGCATTTGCGCCAATCGGCCAAAGAATTTCGCCTCTACCGCCGCCAACCGCTCCGGCGTATTGCCCATGCCGTGGGCGCCTACGTTAAAAAAGAACAGATGCGTCAGCTTATTGCCGGGCGATACCGAGTCATTAAAATGCTGTTTTATGCACGTCAACGAGTCGATTCCGCCGGACAATCCCGTTCCAATGCCACGCTTTGGCAACGGTAAGTATTCCGTAACCGGGCGGTCATCCAGATGGTCTGCCGTAATATTGATTTTCTTATACAGCGGATTAAAGGCCGCCATAATCGGCATCAACTCATGCTTTACGGCATAAAACAAACGTTCAGACAACATGTGCTCGACATGCAGGTCTTCGCCGTCAATCATCGATTGCAGAAAGAGAGACAGAAAAAAACTGTCGGCGTGCAATGTATCTACCAAATCCGCAAACTGCAATGGAATTTCGTAAAAACAAATGCGAGTTTCTCCCTTTCTGGTAATTGGAACTTCTAAACGAAGTTGTCCACTGCGTTCAACTGCAATCATCTGTCCAATAAGCATTTTTTCCTATCCCTCCCAGCTTATGTGATTTTGATATCCCAGCTTATATAATTTTGCTATTTTTTGATTTGGAACGGCAACATCGGCAATCCGGCCTGATTACACAGATTCGCCGCCGCCGGCCACTGTTCCCATGCATAATTTACCTGCGTGATTACTACTCCTTCCGGAGCCGTTACAAACAAGCTTTCGCCCCGAATTTCAACTTTCAAGTCCTTTGCCTCCGGCACCGTTACGCCGCCCGGCAGAGCTTTGTCTAACGTGGTTAAGCCGCCTTCAGCATTGGCAAACTTAATTTCCACCACATTACCGTTAAAATAACTTGCCGCCACCGTGGGCCCCTGCGCCACAACGTCCTGATTATACGCCTGCTTTAACGCACACAACGCCAAACGGTCGGCCACCTCTTTTTTACGAGCCGGATGAATTTGATTTTCTTCACCTAAATCAATGGCCGTCGCCAGCAGATTGCCGCTGTTCTGCGCCGCCAAACGCTGAGCTTCACGAATTTGCGGCCAGTTGCCGTCCGGCCCGTACCCGGCCAGCTGTACCTGCAAAAACGGCAGTGCCGGCTGTTCAAAATTATACCGCCAGTCGCTAATCAACAACTCCATAAGGGCTTGATAGTTATATGGATTTCCGGCATTGGATTCGCCTTGATACCAGATTACACCGCGAATTGCCAGCGGCAACAGCGGGCGAATCATGTTTTCAAACAGAATGCCACGGATATACATACTGGCGGGGGACGGCGTGGACTCTACTTTGCCTAAATTGTGTTCCATTTTCGCCAGCCATTTATCGGCGGGAATCGGCATTTTCCAGTTTTCGGCGGCCAGGTACATCTCCTCTGCCGGGCCGGTTAACCCGGCGCCGTACATGTGCGAGGTGTTCCGCACCGCAATCACGTTTTTACCGGCTTTCACCAATTCGGCCGGAATGCGGTAAACCCGCAGTAAATCCCAAGTTTTTTCACCGAATAATTCGCCGGTTGCACCTACCTCCACCCCGTTAAAGTAGGTGGAGTCCATCTTATCAATCGCGCCTAAATGCAGTTCCAGCTCCTTATTGGCCAAGCCGGACGGAATTTCAATTTCATTACGGAAGAACATGGAGCCGTTTACATTAAACTCCGGCGCCGTTTCCGGCCAGTAACCGGGAACTTTTGCCGGCGTCCAGTCGGCGGTGTTGCAGTCTAAATCCGCCCAGCCGCTCTCCAGACCCAGCGGTTGATTTAAAATTTCCGCCTGTGCCGTCTGCATGGCGGTTTCAAACTTTTTATTTACCGACGGATGGTCTTCAAACATCCAATCCATCGCATATTTCTGTTCATAATCCCGCCACCAATTCGGGGAGTTCTGCGCAACATCGGCGGCCAGATTGTGCGAAAATTCCGGCCGGCTCATCAGCCCCTGCCGACTGATCCAGCCTTCGGCCATCGTGCCGCCCCAGTTGGAGTGTACAATGCCGACCGGGACTTGCAGTTTTTCACTTAATTGACGGGCAAAATAATACCCGATCGCAGTACAGGGGCCGATTGTGCCGGGTTGAGCCACTACCCATTCGCCATCAACATGTTCAAGTTTAGCCGGTTGAGTGGTCAACGGCACTTTAAAATAGCGGATTTGTGGAAAATCGGCCACCGCCGGGTCATTTAAATCCACATCTCTCATGTTCGCCATCGGCCAAGCCATATTGGATTGACCGCCGGCCAGCCAAACTTCACCCACATACACATCTTTTACCGCTAAAACCGAACCGTCTTCCGGACAGCTTAAGGTTAATTCATACGGCCCCCCGGCGGTCAAATCAGGCAACCGCACCACAAACGCACCCTGCGTATTGGCCACGGTTTCTGCCTGCTTGCCGTTAATGGATACCACAATCCGGGTCCGTGGTTTGGCACTGCCCCACACCGGCACCGGCATATTCCGCTGTAACACCGCATGTTCGCCAAACAACGGCGAAAGTTCAATGCTGTCGGCCAATTTTGCCGAATTATCGGTGAATGCACACCCGAAACCCATCGCTGCGATTACAGCCAACGCCAATATATTCAATAAAACTTTATTCATTTTTTTTACCAATTTAAATTATAAACAACCTTTAGTGGACAATACGCCGTCGATACGGGGGTCAATGGACACGGCGGTATCCAACGCCTTGGCAAAGCCTTTGAACATGGCTTCAAAAACATGGTGTATCTCTTTGCCGGCCAACATTTTTATGTGCATGTTCAAGCCGGCTTTTACGCACAACGCCTGAAAAAACTCGTGAAACAACTGCGCATCAATATCCTTTACCTGCGCCGCCGGCGGCTGAACATCATACACCAGATACGGCCGGCCGGATAAATCCAGCGCAATTAAAACCAACGCTTCATCCATCGGCAACATCATATTGCCGTAACGCCGGATACCTTTTTTATCGCCCGCGGCCTTGGCGATCGCCTCGCCTAATACCAGCCCCAAATCCTCCATTGTGTGGTGATAATCCACCTCCACATCGCCGTGAATATCGCAAACCAAATCAAAATGGCCGTGCCGGGCAAACAACTCCAGCATGTGGCTCATAAATTTGATTGGGCAATTTATTTTACTTTCGCCTTTGCCGTCCAGATTTAACCCTAACGAGATTTGCGTCTCACGGGTATTGCGAATTATTTCTGCCTTTCTTTCACTCATACTTGCCTCCATATAATTATTTTATGCCATTTATCAACAATTTTTGCGCCATATCGATGCCGTCTACTGCGGCCGACATAATGCCGCCCGCCATGCCAGCACCTTCTCCGGCAATGTACAAATTAGACCATGAACTCTGCCCGTCCTGACGCCGCACAAAGCGAATCGGACTCGATATATATGACTCAATACCCACAAATTTTCCCTGCCGGATAAAATCCGGCCATTTGCGGTCAAACTCTTTTAACGCCGCCCGCATCGCCTTTACCGCCTCTTTAGGCAGCAACCGCCCCAAATCATACGGCTGTAAGCCAAAACATACACTGCTTTTACGCAGTTTCAGCGAGGCTTCTCCCCGCAGAAATCCCGCCGCATCCTGAGCGGGGAACGCATAGCCGCCGCCCCCGGCCGCAAACGTTTTTTTGCCCAGTTCCGCTAAAAATTCCAACGCCGCATAACCGTCGTTAAAGTTAAAATCCGGCGTGCAAACCAGCGTGCTGTTGGCAAATTCGCCATTACGCTCAAAATTACTCATGCCGTTGCTGGACAACTGCTTGTCATACGCCGCCGCCGCAATAATTTCGCCCCCCGGACACATGCAGAACGTACTTACTCCTAAATGGTCGCCGGTGGCGGGGCTAACCATATTATACTCCGCCGCCCCCAGGGTTTCGGGGCGGGTTTCAATGCGGAACTGCCGCTGGTCCACCATTTTTTGCGGATGTTCAATGCGGGATCCGATTTGGAACTTTTTTAATTCATACTCCACACTGCTTAACATTTTTGCGGTTAAGGTGCGTCCGCCCAGTCCGCAGGCTAAAATCACCGCCGGAGCGGTTAATTTTTCGCCGTTTTCCAACTGTACACCGCCAATTCTGCCGCCGGGCAAATACAGCAAATCCGCCACATTGCAACTGAATCGGAACTCGCCGCCCAGCTTGATTATC